>Ga0256837_1001652_pt1 | contig 15083 bp, 12 predicted proteins | sample 4562384metaG_FD_185976 | JGI IMG/M metagenome (GOLD analysis project Ga0256837, IMG submission 185976) | Hydrothermal vent microbial communities from Guaymas Basin, Mexico - 4561-384 | ecosystem: Environmental > Aquatic > Marine > Hydrothermal vents | place: Mexico: Guaymas Basin | collected... | reverse complement strand
TTCTTGCCAGTATTGTTTGAGTAGATACTCATAGACTTGATGTTCAGGATGTTTGATACTAGTAATTCTCTTTTTCGTTGGATAGATTGCCTGTATGCCGAGTATTCCCATATATTTTAGCACTCTATTTTTTCCTATTGAGTAGCCATCTTCAAGCAGCTGTTGATGAATATATCTATAACCATACTCTGAATTATCTGTAGCAATCTCATCTATTTTATGCAACAGTTGTATATCTTTTTGGCTTATTGGTACTGGTTTATAGTAAAAACTACTTCTGCTTATACCAACGAGTTCACACTGCTCTGATACTGAAAGTTCTTTATGCTTGGACTCTATCAGAGACTTCTTGTAAATCATGTCCAAGCTCTTTAACTTTCCCACTGCCCACTCCGCCTTTACAGTTGCCTTGCCAAGTGCTTTTGCCAGCTGCTCATTCTCTGTTTTTAGTTCTTCAATCTCATCTTTATAGGCTTTAGTTGCTCCTCCTACATCAAATGCCAAAGAAGCATTCTCTAAGAACTGTTGCTTCCATTTTCCTAAAGATTGTGATGTTACTCCATACTTTGATGCTAATTGACTTGTTGTCATCTCCTCTTTTAACATCTCTAAGACTATTTTTCTCAAAGAGAGTGCAAGCACAAGGTTTTTTGTTCAGCTGTGTAGGTTTGACCTTTTCTTCTACTCATAATTTACTCCATTCTGCTCTAAATATTTTAACTTTTTTGAAAATAAATCTTACTGAAAAAGTGTCTTAGATTTTAGGGGCATTATAGTGCGAAAGTTGAGTTTATTTTGTGTTGTATTGTTTCTATTTTTATATGTTACTTTATATCACATTTGCTTTCTCTATTTCTTTGAGCTTTCTTGTATTATTTTTTCGATATAATCTCAGGTAAAGTACATATATATTTATACAAAGGTTTTATTATGGAATGTGAATTCCCTACGGTAAACTCCAATCTAGAAGAAGTAAAAGAGATATTTCAGAGTGTTAAAACTATTGCTGTTTTAGGACTCTCACCAGATGAGAGTAAGGCTTCGCACCGTGTGGCAAAGTACCTACAAGAGCAAGGTTATAAGATAGTTCCAGTGTATCCTAAAGAGGATAGTATCTTAGGAGAGAAAGTTTATAGAAGTCTCAAAGAGATCCCTTTTGAGGTAGATATGATCGATATCTTTAGAAAACCAGATGCACTAGAGATGATAGCAGATGCTGCGATTGAGCGTGGTGATGTGAAGGTGTTTTGGGCTCAGCAGGGTATAGTAAACAATGCAGCAGCTCAAAAAGCAAAAGACGCAGGACTTAAAGTGGTACAAAACCAGTGTGCTATGGTAGATCACAAACAAGTGTGTTAGGTCTGTTTTGTTAGATATTCAAAAAATATATGAAGCACAAAAACGTATAGAGGGTGTTGTAGTAGATACACCTTTTTCGTTTGCACCATACTTGAGTGAACTCTCAGGTGCTGATGTGTATCTCAAAAAAGAAAATCTCCAAATCACCGGTGCATTTAAGATTCGTGGGGCTTATAACAAGGTGGCTTCGCTCTCAGATAAGCAAAGAGCTTGTGGTGTAGTTGCTGCAAGTGCTGGAAATCATGCACAGGGTGTGGCACTCTCTGCAAGTAAGTTCGATACTCGTGCTGTGATTGTGATGCCAGAGTCAACACCACTCACAAAGGTAAATGGTGTAAAGCACTATGGTGCTGAAGTGATCTTGGCTGGATCAAACTACGATGAAGCTTATGCTTATGCAAAAGAGTATGGTGAGCAAAACTCCATGACCTTTGTACACCCTTTTGAAGATGAAGAGGTGATCGCAGGGCAGGGTACAGTTGCTATAGAGATACTACAAAAGTGTGAAGATTTAGATGCTGTTGTTGTTCCTGTTGGTGGTGGTGGGCTTATTGCTGGTATGGCAAGTGCCATTAAGTCTCTCAATCCAAAAGTACAGGTGATAGGTATCTCAGCTCAAGGTGCTCCTGCGTTTAAAAACTCTTATGAAGAGGGCAGAGCACTCGATACTACAAGTGTAAGAACCATTGCAGATGGGATTGCAGTGAGAGATACCTCTGAAGTGACACTCTCTTTAGCACTCGAGTGTGTTGATGAGATCATTACTGTTGATGATGAGGAGATTGCAAGTGCGATTTTGTTTTTGCTTGAGAAGCAAAAGCTTGTAGTTGAGGGTGCTGGAAGTGTTGGTGTTGCAGCACTGCTTCATGGTAAGCTTGAACACTTACGGGGTAAAAAGATCGCTATAGTTCTTAGTGGTGGCAACATGGATGTAACACTACTCTCTGTTATCATCGAAAAAGGGCTTTTAAAGTCTGGAAGAAAGATGAAAGTGACAGTGACACTTGTAGACAAACCAGGCTCATTGATGCGTTTTACTCAGATACTCCAAGAACTCAATGCAAATATAGTTCACATAGCTTATGACAGGACATCAATATCACTTGATTATGGTGATGCAAATGTAACTGTGCATATGGAGACTAAAGGTGAAGCTCATCAGGCCGATATAAGAGCAGCATTAAAAAAAGAAGGGTACCTAAGAGGTTAGATTATGGAAGTTGTAAGAGAAAAAAATATAGTTCAACCAGTTATATTGACAAAAATTATGAAACAAGATTCATTGCTGGTTGTTGATTCTGAAACAACTATTAGATATTTTGATAAAAACAATCTTACCCTTCTTTCGGGATTTAAAGCAAAAATCCGTCATGAGAGTTATAAAACCTCTGTTGTTGCTTTTAGTGAAGATAAAGAGTATTTTTGTGCAATAAGTGCAGATGCAAGAGAATCTCGTTTATATAATGTTCGTACAAAAAAGACAGTTGCAAAAGTAACAAGACATCAGGGTGAAGTCTCATGTGTTGGAATCGATCCAAGAAGTCGTTATATGTTTTCATGTGGAGAGGATGGTAAAACATTTGCTATCGATATGAAAACAGGAAAGCTTGTTTTTACACTTCCACACCATGCAGATACTATCAATGATATAGCATTTTCAAAAAATGCAAACTGGATCGCAACAGCAGGGTATGATAGAAAAATCTCTTTGTACAATCTTGTAACAATGACACCAAAAGATAAACTTAAAGCTCATGCTGCTCCTATTATGAAGTTGCGTTTTATCAAAGATAATCGTCTTATCTCTGCAGATAAGAACTCTTCGATTATTATATGGGATGTTTATAATTCGCGTGTTTTGGAGCGTTTACAAGGTGCACATGATGAGATCACGCAGATAACAACCACTGCTGATGATAAGTTTTTATTTGTTGGTACAAAACTTGGGTATGTGATTCTTTATGATCTTGATACATACAAACAGCTTGCTCGTAATTTTGTTAAGATAAGTTCTACGATCACTGCACTTGAATACGATGCAGACAACCATTTTCTCATCGTTGGGACAGAAGATGGAGAGCTTCTTTTCTATAATGTTTTAGAGGGAGAAGATAGACTTCGTGAACTTTATAAGCAAAAAGAGTTTGATGCGATTAACAAGATGGCACTCCAAAACCCTTTTCTTGCTTATACCGATATTTTTGATAAAGTGGCCAACTACTGGGACAATGCTTTAGAAAAAGCAAAGCTTTATCTACAAAAAGGTGATAAAAAAACTGCTGAGTTGATTTTACAGGAGTTTAAAGGGATACCTGCTAAAAATACGATTATACAAAAAGTGATGGCCGAGTATAAAGATTTTGAGAAGTTTGAAACTTTGGCAAGGCAGGGTAAATACTCGCTTGCATACTCTTTAGTAAATGTTCATCCAATATATAAAGATTCTGCCATCTACCGTTCTTTAGAAAAAAAGTGGAAGAAAGTATTTTCTGCAGCACAAAAGAGTGCACTAGAGCCAAAAGGTTTGGAAAGAGCTCGTGAGCTTTTAGCACCATACAGAGGTGTAAGTGACAAAACAAAACTGATCCAAGAGCTTTTTACAAAAGGGGAGATATACAAGCGTTTTAAAAATGCGATTGCAAACAAAAACTTTAAAGTTGTATTTGAATTGATTAAGCAGCATCCATTTTTAAAAGAGTTTCCAGAATATGATTCTATTATGCAATATGCAGATTCGCTCTATATTAAAGCTTCAAAACTTCTCAATAGTGGAGAGATCCATGCAGCGACAAAGATACTTCGAGTCTTGTCTAATTTTATCGATTTTGAAGATGAAGTAAATGAGCTTATGCGTGAACTTGAAAACAAACAAACATACCTTAATGCTCTTCGTGATGAGAATTTGGAACTTATCTACAATCTTATGATGCAATATGAATCGTTCCAAGAGATGGATGAGTCAGTAAAATATATCAGAATGTGGGAAGAAGCAGAACAATCTGCAAGAAGATATGCTTTACGTGGGGATGTAATGGGGATGAAAAAAGTTCTTGAACCTTTTATGAAGATAGAATCAAAAATCATGCCAATAGCAAATCTCTTTAGTCTATGTTACATTACACAGTTGGAAAATGCTATCAAATCAAAAGAGAAGCAGTCTGTTATAGAGAAGGGGATCAAAAATTATCTGATCTATTTTGGAGAACAAGAGCAAATCTTGAACTTTTTTAGGATTTTTAAGAAGTACTACCCAGAGAGTAAACTCAATTTGGAAAAACTTCATCATGGTACAATCTCCCACTGGAGACCCGCTATGATAGTCAACTCAATCTTAGATTAGGTTTGAGTTGTACAACTACCTCTTGCTTTAACCTCAAATATAGCAATAATTCAGTATAATCATCACATTTTAAATTTTTATAATACTAGAGGAGACTTTGCATGCAGATTAGTGGTGCACAGATGGTCATTGAAGCACTTATTGCTGAAGGCGTAGACACAGTATTTGGCTACCCTGGTGGAGCAATAATGAATGTCTATGATGAGATATACAAACAAAACGGATTTCAACACATACTCAATCGTCATGAGCAAGCTTCTGTCCATGCTGCTGAGGGTTATGCAAAAGCGAGTGGAAAAGTTGGTGTAGCTATGATCACATCTGGTCCTGGTTTTACAAACGCAGTAACGGGGATGGCAGATGCTTATATGGACTCGATCCCACTTGTGGTTATCTCCGGTCAGGTACCGATGAGCCTTATTGGAACAGATGCGTTTCAAGAGATCGATGCTGTTGGTATCTCAAGAAGTTGTACAAAGCACAATTACCTTGTAACAGATGCAGCTGATCTTCCACGTATCTTAAAAGAGGCATTTTATATTGCTCGTTCTGGTCGCCCAGGTCCTGTGCATGTAGATATCCCAAAAGATGTAACAGCACAGATCGCTGAGTTTAACTACGATATAGAGCTTGATCTTGAGACTTATAAGCCACACACAAAAGGGAACCCTCGCCAGATCAAAAAAGCGATGGAAGCAATAGCAAGTGCAAAACGTCCACTCTTTTACCTTGGTGGTGGTATCATCAATGCAAACGCAGCTTATGAGGTTCGTGAACTTGTAGCAAAAACTGGTATTCCTGCTGTTGAGACTTTCATGGCTCGTGGTACACTCTCTCATGATGACAAGCTCCTTGTTGGTATGCTTGGTATGCACGGAAGCTATGCGGCAAATATGGCGATGAGTGAGACAGATCTTGTGATCGCTCTTGGGGCTAGATTTGATGATCGTGTTACAGGAAAGCTTAGTGAGTTTGCTAAAAACGCAGCTGTTATCCATGTAGATATTGATCCTGCATCTATCTCTAAGCTTGTAAATGCAGATTTTCCAATCGTTGGTGATGTCAAAAATGTAGTAAATGATATGCTAGAACAAGTTAGTGTTGTAGATAGTGCAAACTATGAGTCTTGGAGAGAGACAATAGAGAACTTCGCAGAGCTTCACCCACTTACATACCATGAAGATGCTGAGCGTATCAAGCCTCAGTGGGTTATTGAGCGTGTTGGTGAGCTTCTTGGTGATGATGCAAATATCTCGACAGATGTTGGGCAACACCAGATGTGGACAGCACAGTTTTACCCATTTAGCAGACCGCGTCAGTTTATGAGTTCTGGTGGACTTGGAACGATGGGCTTTGGTTTTCCAGCTGCACTTGGTGTAAAAGCGGCAATGCCAGAGAAGGTAAGTGTTAACTTTACAGGTGATGGCTCTATCCTTATGAATGTGCAAGAGCTTATGACAGCAGTGGAGAAAAAGATTCCTGTTATCAACATCATCTTAAACAATAACTATCTTGGTATGGTTCGTCAGTGGCAAACACTCTTTTACGATAAGCGCCACTCTGAGACTGATCTTTCAGTACAGCCTGACTTTGTAAAACTCTCAGAAGCTTTTGGTGGAATAGGGTACAGAGTAAGCACAAAAGAGGAGTTTGATGCAGCACTTAAAGATGCAGTTGAGAAAAATGTTGTTGCGTTTATAGAAGTGATTGTTCATAGAATGGAGAATGTTATGCCTATGGTTCCAGCAGGTGGAAGCTTATTCAATATGATGTTACTAGAGAAAAAGGGGAGTAAATAATGGCTGATAATAGTGAAAGAAGAGTAATCTCTGTTATTGTTCGTAATGAGGCGAGTGCACTCTCACGTATTACTGATCTTTTTTCTGGTCGTGGGTACAACATCACATCTTTAACTGTTGCACCTATCCCAGATAGTGACTATTCACGCCTTACTATCGTTACATCTGGTAGTGTTCGTGTGATTGAGCAGATCACAAAGCAGCTACACAAACTGATCCCAGTTCTTCGTGTGTATGAGCATTGTGATATCGTAGAAAAAGAGATGGCACTTGTGAAGTTTCCAATCACTGAAAATATCAGTGATATCGACACTCTTTGCCAAGCTTACAACGGTAAGATAGTCAATGTTGGTGAAAATGTTGTGATCGCTATGGTTGCAGATGAATCAAAAAGGGTTGAGAATTTTCTCTCAGCGATTCGCCGTTATAACCCAAAAGAGATTGTAAGAAGTGGTGCTGTAGCACTCGAGAGATAAATCTATGAAGCTTAGTGATATAGCAACTCTTATCGGTGCTGCGTTTGATGGTGCTGATGTTGAGATAACTTCTCTTAACACACTCAAAGATGCTTCAAACTCTGAACTCTCTTTTGTGGCAAATGCAAAATACATCAAAGATGTTGCATCTTCAAACGCAGCAGCTATCATCTGTAGCGAAGATGTTGCACAACAAGTTCCAAGTGGGTGTGTTGCTTTGGTTGTTGATGAGCCTTATTGGCAGATGGCAGTGGTTTCACAAAAGTTTGCTCCAGCTATAGAAGATGATGAATCTTGTGAAGTTGTTGTGGGTGAGGGGAGTGTAGTATCTCCTAAAGCCCATCTTGCTCCTGGTGCAAAAGTGGGGAAAAACTCACACATTATGGCTGGTGCTTACATAGGTTCTGGTGCTGTTGTTGGTGATAATTCTATCATTTACCCAAATGTAGTTGTGTATCGTGATTGCAAGATAGGAAATGATTGCATTATCCATGCTGGGACAGTTGTGGGAGCAGATGGTTTTGGATTTGCTTCAAACAGACTAGGTGAGCATAAAAAAATCTACCACATAGGAAATGCAGTGATAGAAGATGATGTAGAGATAGGCTCAAATGTATCGATAGATCGTGCTGTATTTGGCTCTACCATCATCAAAAAAGGTGCACGTTTAGACAACCTCATACAAGTAGCACACAACTGTGAGATAGGTGAGGGAAGTGTCTTTGCTGCACAAAGTGGTATGGCAGGATCATCTATCATCGGCAGAAACAATGTCTTTGGTGCCCAATCAGGTATAGCAGGGCACTTAAGTGTTGCACCATTTAATACTTTTGCAGCACGTTGTGGTGTAACAAAAACGATTAAAGAGAGTGGTAAAACTTTTGCTGGTTTTCCATTTATGGAACATAAACTTTGGTTGAAAATTCAGGCAAAGTTAGCAAGACTTGTGAAGTAAAGTAGGATCTCTCCTACTTTTTAAGCTCTTTTACAAACTCTTCGATACGTTTGATACCCTCACGGATACTCTCAATATCTGTTGCAAATGAGAATCTAAAATATCCTTCACTACCAAAACCAACACCAGGAACTACAGCTACTTCTTTACTTGCTAAAAGATCTTGTGCAAATGTGAGTGAGTCGTTACTTACCTCTTTGATATTTACAAAAAGATAGAACGCACCATCAGGTTTTAAAACACTTAGTCCATCGATAGCATTAAAAAGCTCTACAGCTTCATCACGACGGGCAGAGAACTCTTTTCTCATCATCTCTATATCTGTATCAGCACTGCCATTAAGACCAGCGATTGCTGCCATTTGTGTGATAGAGTTGATGTTTGATGTACTTTGAGACTGAAGCTTTTTAGTAGCTTTGATAAGGTCAGCATTATGTGCTGCCATATAACCAAAGCGCCATCCTGTCATCGCTACTGATTTGCTCAGACCGTTGATTGTTACTGTGCGTTTGAACATATCTTCACTCACTGCAGCAGCTGAAGTAAACTCACCCTCATACACAAGTTTCTCATACATCTCATCACTTGCTACGATTACATCTGTGCCCTCAAGCACTTTCCCAAGCTCGATGAGCTCCTCTTTTGTGTAAACAGAACCTGTAGGGTTTGATGGAGTTGTTAAGATAAGCATCTTAGTCTTTGGAGTAAGAGCATTTTTAAGCTGTTCTGGAGTGATCTTAAATCCACTTGCATCATCAGTTGCGATCTCTACAACATCACCGCCACAGTATCTTACAAGCTCAGGGTATGTTACCCAGTAAGGTGCAGGGATGATCACTTCATCACCTTTATCTATCGTTGCAGAAAAGAGGTTAAACAAAGAGTGTTTTGCTCCGTTGTTTACGATGATCTGATTTGGTGCATACTCAAGGTTGTTATCACGTTTGAGTTTTGTTGCAACCGCTTCTTTAAGTGCTGGGATACCATCAACAGCAGTATATTTTGTAAAACCATTGTTAATAGCTTCAATAGCTGCATCTTTTATCACCTGAGGTGTGTCAAAGTCTGGCTCACCAGCTGAGAAACTAAGTACATCTTTGCCTTGAGCTTTAAGCTCTTGAGCAAGTGTCGTTATTGCGATTGTTATTGATTCAGAAAGTGTATTTATGCGATTTGTTAGCATAGAGTGTTTTCCTTAATTGTTTTAGGTAAAAATTGCATTATTATACTCAAATCTAGCTATATATATGTTGAGAATGGGGGAAAAAAAACTTTTTTTCCTATTTTTTCAGAAATATCAGCTGTCAAAGTATGATATAATGAGGTATGAAAAGTGAAAAATATGAGATACTCATAGTTGATGATGTTAGTGAAAACATTAAAGTAGCTATTAGTATTTTAAAAAATGATGATTATAATTTTTCCTATGCACAAAGTGGTGAGTCTGCTATTGAAGTGCTAAAAACAAAAAGATTTGATCTTATTCTTTTAGACGTTATGATGCCTGGTATTGATGGATTTCACCTTTGTAAGATTATAAAAAACTCTCCAGCTATAGCCGATACCCCTATCATATTTTTAACTGCAAAGGTAGATATCAACTCTGTTGCTTACGGTTTTGGTCTTGGTGCAGTTGATTATGTAGCAAAACCTTTCCATCCACAAGAGCTTAAAGCACGAGTTGCAAATCATCTTGAGCTGTATAGTTATAGAAAGAAACTTAAACAAAATAATAAAGAACTCTCTTGTGAAATTCGTAATGTAAAAGATCAGTATCTTGATGATTTAGCAAGCGCACAAGAAGAGATAGTGTATATATTAAGTGATATTATTGAAAGTGATAGTGGTGAGACAGCATGTCATGTTCGTCGTGTTGCAAATATTGCAAAAGAACTTGCTATTTTGGATGGACGACTGAGTGATGAAGAGGTAAAGATGATACATCTAGCAGCTCCATTGCATGATATAGGTAAAATCTTTATAGATAATAAAATTTTGCATAAACCAGGAAAACTGACAGAAGATGAGTTTGAGATGATGAAGCTGCATCCGACTCATGCGGTAAAAGTATTAAAAAAATCAAAACGCAAACTTATTCAGATAGCAAGAATTATCGCTTATGAACATCATGAAAATTGGGATGGAACAGGTTATCCAAGAGGCTTAAAAGGCAAAGAGATACACCTTTATGGAAGGATAGTCGCTATTGCAGATGTTCTTGATGCACTTACTCAAAATAGATGCTACAAAGATGCATGGAGTTTTGATAAAGCAAGTGCATTTATTGTTCAAAATCGTGGGAAAAAATTTGATCCTTATTTAGTCTCTTTATTTGAGAAAAACCTTTCTGTTTTTAAAAAAATCGTGGAGAGTGAACAATGTTAGTTGAGATGGATATTACTTTTCTTATAGGTATTTTTGTTGTTTTTATTGTTGGCATTATCCTTACTGCAATGCTTGTAAAAAAGAGCAATAAAGATACGATTGAACTTTTAGAAAAAGAGGTTCAAGATGCTCAAGAGAAAAAAGAGAAACTTATTGATGAGATAGAACTTTTAGAGAGTAAGCTTTTTGAGTATGGTTCAACAACAAAATCAAAAAGTTTTGTAGCAGAACAGATAAAAAAGATAGATGATTTAGAGTATGAAATAGAGAGTTATAAAAATCTTCTACAAGATATAAAAAAGATCGCTCAAGATGCAAATTATGTGAAAAAAGAGTTTTTATCAAATATCCGTCATGAGATAAGAACCCCTCTTAACTCTATTTTAGTTTTTGCAGATATGCTAAAAAATGAGGTGAAAGATCATAAACAACTTACGTATGCTCAAAATATCGCAAATTCTGGTCAAAAACTTCTTGCCCTTATGAATAGTATTATTGAGCTCTCAAAGGTTGAAGGAAAAAACTTTCAGTTTCAAGAAAGAGCGATCGACACAGCACTGTTTTTTGAAAATATTGCACAACATTATACAAACAAAGCTACTCAAAAAGGTTTAAAATTATCACTTCAAGTTGACCAAGATCTACCAAAATCTCTTATGGTAGACAGTGATAAAGTTAAGCAAATCGTTGAAAATTTAGTTGAAAACGCAATCAAGTTTACAAAAGATGGTTCTGTTAATATATATGTAAAACTACAAAGTACAAATGTAGTAAATAACACAGTAAATTTTGCAATCGAAGTAAAAGATACAGGTTCTGGGATCCCTATAAAAGATCAAAAAGCAATATTTGAGATTTTTGAAAAACGTGAAGATAGTTCCAATGAAGAGTTCCAAAGTGTTGGGCTTGGCCTTTCTGTACATAGAAAAATCGCAAGACTTATGGGTGGAGATATTAAACTTACAAGTATGCCAAATCAAGGTTCTACTTTTACACTGGAACTTTATAATGTTGAGATCGTTTTAAAATCTCATGAGGATGAAAATGCACAAAATCAAGAGGTAGATTTTAGTAAAATCATACCAAATGGTGCTAATGTTCTCATCATAGATGAAGATCAAAAAAGCAAAGAGATTATTGAAGAATCATTTGATGGCACAAAAGCACATATCGAGTACTTTGACAATCCAAGAGATGCGATTGAAAAACTGAGAAGCTCGAGATTTGATATGGTGTTTATCGATCTTGAATTATTGACAATGGATGAAAATGCAGTCTCTAAAGTGATAGCAAAAATCTCAACTGCACCAGCAATAACACTTACACAAAGAACATTAAAAGATGTAAAATTTGCTGCAAATGGTATGAAAATCGCAGGACATCTTAAAAAACCATTATCTAAAATAGAACTCTTTAAAGTGGTTTTGAGACTATTTAATAGTAGCTACGACGAGCAACAAGTACAGCCACAACAACAAGTACAACAAAAAGATAGATTTAGTAATATGGATGATGCAAAGCTTGAAATGTTTGCATCGTATGCTCAAAAACATTTGATGCCGCTTTATAATCAAGTGATGCAAACAAATGATTTGGAAGTAACGAAAAAATTTGCTTCAAGTTTAGAGATGTTAGCGAAAAAATTTGAGATAGTTCTTTTTACAGATCTTTCACAAAAACTTCTTGAAAAGATAGAGTTGTTTGATGTAGATGGGATTGCTAAGTATATGAAATCATACAAATATTTTCTTCATGAACTGCAAAATCATCTCAAAAACAAATAGTTTTTAAGTATAATTACAAAAAAATTTAAAGGCTAAATCTATGTCAGTATATGTTTTTGGACACAGAAATCCCGATAGTGATTCTATCATTGGAGCTATCTCTATCTCATACTTAAAAAATCAACTCGAAGATGAGGAGTATATCCCAGCTCGTCAAGGTGATATCTCTGCCGAGACTGCATTTATCTTAGAGAAATTTGGTTATGCAAACAAAGTTCCAGAGTTAAAAACTTCTGTAGCAGGTGAGAAAGTATATCTTGTTGACTCAACAGACAAGGCTCATTTTCAAGATGATATCGATGATGCTACTATTTTGGGTGTGATAGATCATCACAAACTTGGTGATATCACAACTTCTACTCCACTTGAGTGCTGGATCCGTCCTATTGGGTGTTCTAATACAGTAGTAAAAGAAGTGTATGATGCTATGGGTGTAGAGATCCCAAAAGAGATTGCAGGGATGATGATGCTTGCTATCTTGAGTGATACAGTGATCTTTAAATCACCTACATGTACAAAAGCAGATACAAAAGCTGTAAAAGAATTAGCTGAGATTGCGGGTGTTGAAAACTACAAAGAGCTTGCTATGGAGATGTTCATCGTTAAATCTGGTACAGATGGTGCAACTGCTCGTGAGCTTAACACACGTGATTATAAAGTGTTTGATATGAATGGTGCAAAAGTGGGTGTAAATCAGCTTGAGATGATTGATATCTCTGCACTTGATGATAGAATCGATGAAATCTATGCTGATATGGTAGCGATGAAAGAAGAAGAGGGGCTTCATACAATGCTTGTACTACTTACAGATATCATGAAAGAGGGTTCAAAACTTCTTTGCGCAAGTGATGATGTATCTAAAATAGAAGCTGCGTTTAATACAAAACTTGAGAACAACCAAGTGTGGCTAGATGGTGTACTTAGCCGTAAAAAACAGGTTATCCCTGTTGTTCAACCTCAATTTTAAGATGCTTTAGAGTGTGCAAGCTCTAAAGCACTTTTGATGGCATTAATATAACTAAGTGTTTTAGCTTGATTTTTGTAAGCAATATCAAATGCAGTGCCATGATCAACTGATGTTCTAACTATAGGAAGGTTTAACGAGATATTAACACTCTCATCAAAATAGAGTGCCTTAAGTGGAGCTAAACCTTGGTCGTGATACATCGCTACAAAGTGGTTGTAGTTTGCTCTAAAGTGGGGTGTAAATGCAATGTCCGGCACAACCGGACCCACAAACTGTTCAAACCCAACTTCTTTGTTCGCAAGTGCAATCGCTTGAGTTATGACACTCTCTTCATCACCTAAAACACCGTTATCTCCAGCATGTGGGTTGAGCCCTAAAACTGCTATTGGTTGTGTTTGTATATCTTTATGCAGATCAAGCAAAAAAGTTGTGAGTTTTTTTAGTTCTATTGTTTTAGCAACCTGTGAGAGGGGGATATGTTCTGTGTAGAGTGCAACAAACATCTTCTCACACCCAAGCATCATGATAGCTTCTTTGTTAAAGTGTTTGCGAAGCAGGTCGGTATGTCCTTTGTACTCTAGCCCTGCCATCATCCAAGCCTCTTTATGAATAGGCATCGTAACCACTGCAGAGGCATCTTTGTTTTCACAAAGTGTAATCGCTTTCATAAAAGAGTCATAAGAGTACCTGCCACTCTCTTTTGTCACTTTACCTGGTTTTATCTCAAAATCACCATCAACTTCACAAAGCGTAAAATCTTCAGGGATAGTTGTTTTAAGAAGTTGTGTAGCTTGATTGAGGAGTGAAAAGTTGACACAGTAGATGGGTTTGCACAGTTTTGTAACCTCATTGTGGGCTCTAAGAGCTATCTCAAGCCCAACACCATTGAGATCGCCTACACTTACAGCTATGGTTGGTTTACTCATCTCGTTGTTAGTTTTTTCATATCTTTGATAGCTTGTGCTAAGCCACTAAAAACACTTCTGGCAACGATGCTTTGTCCGATGTTGAGCTCTGTGATACTCTCTATCTTCATCATCTCATCTACATTGTGGTAGTTAAGTCCATGTCCAGCCGCAACCTCTAAACCTAGTTTTTTTGCATGATCGGCTGCGTTTTTGATTGCATTAAGAGACTCTTGTAATTTGACTTGAAGCTCTTGGCGTGGAAGTTCTAGATCTTTGATAGAGTGGTTGGAGTAAGAGAGATTTGAGTGTAGCATCGCATAGAGGTTTGCAAAGTGTCCGGTGTGCAGCTCTACCATCTCAGCTCCTAGTTTTTTAGACTGCTCAATCGCTTCGATGGTGGGATCTACAAAGAGTGAAACAGGAATGGTCACTTTGTGGAGCTGCCTTGTTGCCTCTTGCACTTCATCTGCAAAACTAAAAACATCAAGCCCACCCTCTGTGGTAACCTCTTCACGTTTTTCAGGCACAAGGGTCGCACGATGGGGTTTAAGTTCACTCACAATGCTGAGTATCTCTTTGTTTATGGAGCACTCCAGATTTACAGGGAGTTTGGAATGTGCTAAGATATTTTTTACATCTACATCTTGGATATGGCGTCTATCTTCTCTAAGATGGATCGTAATCTGATCTGCTCCACTCTCGCAGGCAACATAAAGAGCTTGTAAAATATCTGGATCATTAACTCGTCTTGCTTCACGTAGAACTGCTACATGGTCTATGTTTACTCCAAGTGTCATCATAATGCACCCACCTCTTTGGCAAAAGTTTTATACTCCTCTTCAAGAGTATCAGGGTTGATAAAATCTCCAACATATACATCAACAGTGTATGGCTCTTTGTATGGCGCAGCTTCAAAAACTTTTTCATTCTTCCCTTTGATGATAACAGGTACTACTTTGAGTTTGTTTGCTTTTGCTATTTTGCTTGCACCACTTTGAAAAACAGTAAGCCCATCACCACTAAAGCGTTCCCCCTCAGGGAAGATGTAGATGTTCATATCATCTACCTTTGAGAGGGTCTTTTTGATAGACTTAAAAAAGTTAAGCAATC
>Ga0256837_1001651_pt1 | contig 15083 bp, 14 predicted proteins | sample 4562384metaG_FD_185976 | JGI IMG/M metagenome (GOLD analysis project Ga0256837, IMG submission 185976) | Hydrothermal vent microbial communities from Guaymas Basin, Mexico - 4561-384 | ecosystem: Environmental > Aquatic > Marine > Hydrothermal vents | place: Mexico: Guaymas Basin | collected... | reverse complement strand
CCCAGTAATTAATCTAAGTAAAATAGAAAAAATCTTTGAAATACCAAGTTTTTTCATAATAGCAGTTTCAACTATAAGTGCATGACAAATACCAAGAAAAACTGCTAGTATAGTCCACTCTTTTGGGCTTAATCCCAATGGTGCTGCAAAGGCAATAGCTGCATATAGATTTAAAAATATACCACTTACAATGGCTAAAGCAGTTTCACTAGGTAAACTAAGAAATGATGTTATAGGTTTAAATATAAAAGTAATATACTCTAATAGGTTATAGTAAAAAAGAATATCTGCTAATATGTAGATTGGTACAACAAGTTTAAGTATAACAATAGAACTTCTTAATGATGATTGTAGTGAGGTTTTCAGAGAAAATTTCATAAAATATCTTTTTTTCTATATTTTACACAAAAATCCTTTGAATTTTATATAAATTTGGGTATAATCTCACTCTTAATTAAATGTGCGCCCGTAGCTCAGCTGGATAGAGCATCGGTTTGCGGTACCGAAGGTCACAGGTTCGACTCCTGTCGGGCGCACCATTTTCTTCTCAATTTTTCAATATAATATTTGTTATTTCTTTTATACCATTTTTCATTATGGATGATAATAGTTTTTTTGAAAGTTCTTCTAAATCTATATTTTTTAATATATCTTCTAGTTTTTTTTCATCTAATTCATTTTCTACTTTTAATAAGGCTGCATTTTTATCAACTAGTACTTTTGCATTATAATATTGATGATTTTTTGCAGCATATGGATATGGTACAAAGAGAGCAGGAAGCCCATTGGCACTTAATTCCCAAATAGTACTTGCTCCAGCACGACTTACAGCAAAATCTGCTTTGTTTAGACTATTTAGTATATTTTTACTAAAATCAAAACAATCTACATCTAAAGAGTTTTTTTCATAGAATTCTTTACATGTTGAGTACTCTTTTTTGCCTGTTTGATGGATTATATCTAATCCATTTTCTAAAAGTATAGGAGCTATTTTCATTGCTAGTTGGTTGATGAAATTTGCTCCTTGTGAGCCTCCTAAAAAGATGATGGTTTTTAGTTCTGTACGTACTCTTCTTGAACTAAAAAATTTATCATTGACTGGATACTCTTTTACTTTTGATTTTTTATCATAAGAGCTAAAAAATTCTTTAGAAAATGGCTTTAAAATTTTGTTTAGTTTACCAATAACTGCATTTTGCTCATGTATATATAGAGAAGTTTGAGTTAGTAGTGAGGCAAATGATGCTGGTGCTGCTGAGTAACCTCCTACGCAAAAGACTGCTGTTACTTCGTGATTTTTTAAAATATCTTTACATGTAAAAGATGACTTGATTATATCTTTTAGAACTAATAGCTTTTTAAAACCTCTTCTATTTACAACTCCCTTAGAGTCTAAAAAATAAGTTTTTTCAAAGCCACTATCATATTCAAACCAAGATTTGTCTTGTCCATTTTTAGAGCCGATATATATAGGTTTTAATCCACGGCTATTTAACTCTTCTTTGAGTGCATTTGCAATAGCCAAATGCCCACCAGTGCCACCGCCTGTAATAGCTACCATCATAGTCTAGCTCTTTTACTTACCATTAAAACCATTCCTACTCCAAAGGATAGAGCTAGAAGGGAGCTTCCTCCATAGCTAATAAAAGGAACAGCTATACCTTTTATAGGTGTTATTGATGTTATACCATAAGCATTCATTAAAAATGAAAATACTATAAGAAGTCCAATACCTAATGAAAAAAGATAAAATACTTTATTGTCACTTCTACTAGAAATTTTAAAAATTCTGTATATTATAGTAAATATTGTTAGAGTTAAAAAAGTAACACCTAAAGCTCCAATCTCTTCAGAAATACCTGCTAAAACAAAGTCTGTATGAACTTCACTTAGATAGCCCAATTTGAAAAGACCATTTCCTAAGCCTTCACCAAAAAGACCACCATGTTTGATAGCATTTAAAGAGTGAGATATCTGGTATGGCTCAGGTGCATTTTCAACTCTAAGTGCATTTGCTATCGAGTCTGGAAACATAGATAAAACCATATCTTGTATGGTTGCCCACCAAGTTTTAATACGCATAATTCTTCTATCTGAACTTAAAATTGTAATAACAAATAGTGCAATAGAACCTATGATACTAATCATAAAAAGTCTTAGACTTGTTCCTGCAAAAAAGGCCATAAAAGCGAGTGTAAGAGCTAAAACTACAACTTGTCCAAGGTCATTTTGCATAATTGCTATGAGATAAATAACAAGTAGAAAAAGTCCTAAGTATGGTAAAATTAATAACAACTCATCTTTTAATGGTTTTTTGTCATCATCTAGTTTTCTTGCAAAACTCCAAGCTAAAAAATAGACAAATCCAATTTTAAAAAACTCAACAGGGGCAAATGAAAATCCAGGAAGTCTTACCCACCTTTTTGCTCCACCTGCACTTGTCACCATAGAATCAGGAAGGTAATGCATAACTCCCATTAATAATAATGATGAGAAAAAGATAAAAAATCCTATCCAAACTAAATATTTTTCTGGATTTAATTGTGATAAAGACCACATAATGAATATAGATAACATACCAACAGCAAATTGTCTTATAAAAAAATGCCACTCGTTATAGTGAAAAAATAGTGTTGTAAATACCGGTAATGAGAGTGAAAATACAATACTTATGAATATGCAAAATACACAAAGTATAAAAAGTGTTCTATCTGTTGCCATACGTTACTTTCTTAGATATAATTTTTATTATTTTAGTATAATAATGTTTAAATATAAATTTTAAAACTTGGAATAGAATTTGCTTTATTTAAAGTAATAGTTTAATAAATGAGAGGGTAGATGATGGTTTATACAACAACTAAAGCAAAACCGTTAATGGAAGAAGCTTTAAATGCACGTGCACAACGTCAAGATATGATATCTGGAAATATAGCAAATATAGATACACCTTTTTACAAAGCACGTGATATAGATTTTGAATCAGCTCTTATTGAAAAAAGTAAAGACATGTATAATAAAAGTGATGTTAAAGAACTAAAGATGGCACAAACTGATGATAAGCATATGAGTGCTTATCAAGGTTCTGATAATTTAAAAGCAACGGTATTTATTCGTGATGGTCACATGGCTAGAAATGATGGTAATACTGTAGATTTAGATGTTGAAACTACGGAGTTAAGTAAAAACTCTGTTATGTTTACAGCATTAACAGCAGCATTAAAGAAAAACGGTCAAATTTTCAGAAGTGTCTTAGACGCATCGGCAAAGGTATAAAATGGCATTCTTAAGTAATTTTGATATTAGTGGATATGGACTTTCAGCTCAACGTTTTAGAATGAACGTCATAAGTTCAAACATAGCAAATGCAAATACAACAAGAACTAGTGAAGGCGGCCCTTATCAAAGAAGAGAAGTAGTTTTTAAAGCTGTGGATTTTAATAAAGCGTTAAATCAAGAAATAAAAGATAATAACAATATGTTAGAGTATGAAAATCCTTTGGATGATTCATTTTTGCAAACAGATGGTGATCCTGCTATAATGAGTGTTGTTGTAGATAAAGTTGTTAGAGATGATAGTGATTTTAGATTAAAATATGATCCATCACATCCAGATGCAAATGGTGAAGGGTATGTTTCATATCCAAATATTAATCCTGTTATTGAAATGGCCGATTTAATAGAAGCTACAAGAGCATATCAAGCAAATGTTGCTGCATTTCAAAGTTCAAAAAATATGGCAAATAGTTCCATAGATATGATGAGAGGTTAACTATAGATGCAAAATAATATAAATCAGATTTCTAATGTAAATGGTATTAGTAATAAGTTAGATAAATTAACACAAACTTCAAATAGCGATTTTTCAAAAGTTTTGGAAGAATCTTTAAGTGTAGTCAATCAAAATCAAGTAGATGCTGATAAAGCTATGGCTGATATAGCAACTGGAGAAGTTAAAAATCTTCATCAAGCAGCACTCTCTATAGGTAAAGCAGAAACTAGTATGAAAGTGATGTTAGAGATAAGAAATAAGGCACTTAGTGCTTATAAAGAGATTGCCCGAACTCAACTTTAAACAATAGTTAGATATACTCACTATATGGAACAAAAAGACACTCGAAAAATTAAAATACTCTTTTTATTTGTTATCGTTACACTAGGATTTATTATATTCTTAGGCACACTTTTCTATTGGGCACAGATAGATAGAAGATTACCTAGGCTTACATATAAAGAGCAGATTCATGCTACACGTGGAAATATTATATCAAATGATAATTTTAAAGTTGCAACTAGTAAAAAACTTTATAAAGCAGTAATAAATACAAAAAATATTGATCCAGATAAACTTGACTTATTTGTAAATTTATATGCTTTATATAGTGGTGATAGTAAGCAAAGAGTGAAGAAAAGAATACTTTCTAGAAAAGGTAGTTTAGTACTCTCTTATAAAATAAACCCTAAAAATGCAAAACATTTAAAAGCACTAGCTAGAAAATTATTTAGATTAGGTGTTTTTAGAAGTTATACTAATCCAAAAACGGGAGTTACTTTTTTGCATGGTTTAAGTGTGGTAGAGAGTGGAGAGAGAAGAGTTTATCCTGTTAAAAAAACATTGACACCTGTTATAGGATATGTAAAGAAGATAGAAAAAGATGGTATAACAAAAGTTACTGGAGTAAAAGGATTAGAGCGTTATTATGAAGATAAGCTTTTATCAATTCAAGATACAACAGTTGTTGGAAGTAGAGATATATCAAACACAATTATATTAACAAGAGATAGTGTTTCAAGTAGAAGGATAAATGGTTTAGATATTCATACTACTATATCTTTAAAACTACAAAAAATGATAGAAGATGTTTTGGATGAATATAAAGTAAAACTAGATGCAAAAGAGATAATAGCATCTGTTATGCACTCTAGTAGTGGGGCACTTTTATCTTTAGCGACTTCAAATAGATATAACCCTGATTTAATTCGTAGAAGTGATTATCCAAATTTAAATGTTTCAGCTGTTGAGTATGCATATGAACCTGGGTCTGTTATGAAACCAATTACATTTGCACTTTTATTGAAAGAGGGAAAAGTAAATCCTTATGATTTAGTACGTATATATGGTGGTAAATATAAACTTGGAAGAAGGATAATACACGATACTCATAATTATGAGTGGTTAAGCGCTGAAGATGTAATTGTACATTCTAGTAATGTAGGAACTGTTCAACTTGCACAAAAATTAGATGCTATTGAGTTTTTTCAAGGATTAAAAGATTTTGGATTTACGAATAAAACAGAGATAGATTTACCATATGAAAAACTTGGCTCAATTCCACCACTATATAAGTTTAAATCTGAAACATATAAAGGAACAGTTGGATATGGTTATGGTATGACATCTACATTTATGCAAGTTTTAAAAGCTTATAATATATTTAACAACAATGGAAGAATGCTATCTCCATATATAGCATCATATTTTCAGAGTGATGATGGTAAAAAATATCCTATAAATAGAACTTATGAAAAGGAAGTCATTCCTGTTTCTATAGCAAAAAGAATGCAAAGTATTTTGATAAAAACTGTTCAAAAAGGAACAGGAGTTAATACTAAAATAGACGGTCTTATTATTGGTGGTAAAACAGGAACTGCTCAAATAGCTGAGGGTGGTGGGTATGCCAGAAGATATAATAGTTCATTTTTTGGATTTGCAAATGATATTAAAAACAAATTTACTATAGGTGTATTAGTTATAGAGCCTAAAAAGAAGTATCACTATTTTGCTTCTATTGCAGCTGTTCCTATTTTTAAGGAGGTTGTTTTAAGACTTGTAGAAGAGGGTTTTTTAGTCCTCTCTAAGTAGTTTTTTTGATTGTTCTATAGCACTGTTTTTATCTAAAAATAGATTTTCTTCTCCTGTAAGTTTTCCTATACCCATTTTAATCAATCTATTTTTCATTGTCTCTGAGTGTAAAATCATGACTGTTTTACAGTTTTGTTCTTGAAGATTTTCTATGATATCTTCCATGGCAAATATAGCTGAAAGGTCCATAAAAGGAACAGATTTACAGTTAAAAATCATAACTTTTGTATTTAGTTTATCTGCTGAACGGTTTATAATTCTATTGACTGAACCAAAGAAGAAAGGACCATCAATGGATATAATTCTTATTTTATTGTCTGTACAACAAGTTATTTGTGAGTCTACATTAGCAATATGGTCTTCATCTATATCATGAAAATCTATTTCTATTTTTCTACTAATTCTATGTATAAGAAGAAGAGATGATAAAGTTATACCAACTCCAACAGCAGTAATTAAGTCTATAAAAACAGTTAGAAAAAGAACAGTTAACATAACGTATAAGTCATATTTTGGTGCAGTCTTTATCTTTTTTAGTAGTCTATAATCAAGTATATCAATTCCAACTTTTATAAGTATACCAGAAAGCACTGCTAAGGGAATTTTTTCTACAACAGAGCTAGCTCCTATTATAGTAGCCATTAAAAAAATAGAGTGGATAACACCTGATAGTTGAGTTGTTCCACCATTTTTTATATTTACAACTGTACGCATGGTGGCTCCTGCTCCAGGGATTCCACCGATAAGTCCAGCAACGGCATTTCCTATACCTTGTCCTATAAGCTCTTTATTTGGTTTATGTTTTGTTTTACTCATGGAATCAGCTACTAATGATGTCAAAAGAGAGTCAATTGTTCCAAGTATTGCGAGTGTAACTGCATAAGGAATGATAACATCAAGATGTGTGAAATCAAAACTTGGAATATGTATTTTTGGTAGTGTTGAAGGTATTACACCTATAGTTTGAACATCAAAGTTAAAATATATACTTACAAGAGTAGCTACAATAAGTGCGATAAGAGTTGGAGGAAAAATTTGTGCAATTTTTTTAGGTGTAAAAAATAGTATAGCAAGAGCTATAAAACCCAATAAAAAGTTTTGATAGTGAAACTCACTAAAACTTTTTCCTAAATTAGCTATTATTTGAAGTATAGTACCTGATTGACTTGCTCCAATTATTGGATTGATTTGAAGGATTATGATTATAATACCAATTCCACTCATAAAACCAGATATTACAGGATAAGGTATAAAGTGTATAAATCTTCCAACTTTTAAAAATCCCAATACTATTTGAAATATACCTGTTAGGAAAAATATAAATACTATAGTTTGCATATCACCATGAAACAATGCTATGGTTGAAGTAGCGACAACGGTCATAGGTCCAGTTGGACCAGAAATTTGAGTTTTTGTTCCTCCAAATATAGCTGCAAAAAATCCAACTGCAATAGCTCCATAAAGCCCAGCAATAGCTCCAGCTCCACTTGCAACTCCAAATGCAAGAGCAAGAGGAAGTGCTATAACTCCAGCGGTAATACCACCAAAAAAATCACCTTTTAAAGTTTGTAAATTCATGTAATTTTATTCCTATTATAATAATTTCTTATTATTGAGCAAACTTTCTTAGAAAATGGTTAAGTCAGATATAACTTTTATAAATTTATCAGAATCATTTGGACATTTTGCAACAAGATACTCTTCATATTTGAGTTCTTTAGCTATCTCTTTGTATTCAATTGAGAGCTCAAATTCAGTTTCTGAGTTGTCTATAGTAAAAGATAATGGAGAGATAATCACTTTTTTGCAAACGAGAGAACCAAGAAGTGTTTCAAGTGAAGGTTCTAGCCACTTTACAGGACCTAGTTTGGATTGGTATGCTATATGAATATCTTTAAAAAATAAATTTTTATCTTTTAATATTTTTTTTAAAAGCTCTACATGATGTAAAACTTCTTTTTGATAAGTATCTCCATTGTCAACAATCTTTTGTGGAAGTGAGTGAGCTGAAAATATAAGTTCAAATTCATTTGAGTCTCTATCTTTTAACTGCTCTTCTATTTTATCTATAAGTAATTCATTGTAAAGTCTATTCTCATAAAACTTTTCTATATGGGAGCTTTTTATAGATAGAGGTGCAAGAGCTTGTTTAAAATCTTCCAAAGATGATTTTGTAGTGGTTGTAGAGTAGTGTGGATATAGTGGTAAAAGCATAACTTCTGTTATATTTTTTTGTTTTAACTCATTTACAACATCCTTAGCAAAGGGAGGTGTATAACGCATGGCATATGTTACGTAAGTATCTTTTAATTTATTTTGTAGTTTTTCTACTAGTTTTTTTGTATAATCAACTATAGGAGATTTACCTCCTAATTTTTCATAGTTTGAACGAGCTTCATCTTTTCTTGAAGTTACTATCATATACGAGATTAATGAGCGAAGTAGATCACTTTTAACTGTAATGATATTTTTATCATGAAACATATTGTTTAAAAAAACTTCTACTTCATCTAAAGAGTTTGGTCCTCCCATATTAAGAAGGACTAGAGCTTTATTTTCCAGAGGATATCTCCAGCGTGATAATACTATCTTCTATGGTACTAAGTCCGTGACGTTCACCAGTTTTTACAAACTTTCTAAAAGCTTTATGTTCACGTACTAAAGGTTCTTCTTTTTTTACCATACATTTTCTAATAACATAGGAATTGTTTTTTTGATATTCTGAAAACTCTGTAAGATCTTGTTCCATTAAGTTTGCTTCAAAATAAGCATCTTTTGTTGCAACTTCAATAGTTCTTTTTCTAAAAGGTGTTAGCCAGTTTGTTGTTATAGCTGCAACTACTTCATCTTCAAGTTGAAATGAGAGTATTGCATTGTCCTCATGGTGGTTATGAATTTTTTGTGATTTATGGATAGAGGTATTTACAATCTCTTTTCCTGTGATATAACGTATCAAATCTATATCATGAACTGAGAGGTCTGTAAGTATGCCAACATCAGCTATACGAGGAGGAAAGGGACCAACACGAGTTATACCTATAGAGTATACTTCACTATCTGCAATCTCCGCTTTAAGTTGTTCTACAACAGGATTAAACCTTTCTATATATCCTACACAGACTCTTGCATTGTTTTTTTCTGCAACTGCAAGTATATCTTTTGCTTCTTCTACAGTTGAAGCAACAGGTTTTTCAATAAAAAGGTGTTTCCCTTTGTTTAGACACTTAATTGCTACTTCTTTATGCAAAAAAGTAGGGACTACGATAACTGCTGCTTCAAAATCTGCTTGTTCAAGCATTTCATCTAAGTCTGTAAAAAATGGCTCATCATAATCTTTAGTTTGTTGTATATCACAAAGTGCTGTTATCTGTATACCAGTTAATGCTTTTAATACTCTGTAGTGATTTTGTCCCATTGAGCCTAGTCCGATTAATGCTACTTTTACCATTATATAGCTCCTACTACAAAGTCTTGTTGCTCTTTTGTTAAAAATGGACTCATTGGAAGTGACATAATACTTTTTCCAACTCTTTCACTTACTGGAAAATCTCCTTCTTTGTATCCAAGGTATTTAAATGCTTCTTGTAGATGAAGTGGGATTGGATAGTGAACAGCAGTTGGTACTCCTGCATCATTTAGTTTTTTACTTAATGAGTCTCTATCTTTACAAAGTACAGAGTATTGAGCATATACTGAAGTTCTATCTTCAAAAACAAATGGAGTTTTTATTTCATCGGAATCTTTGAGAAGTTGAGTATATCTACTCCCTATCTCTATCCTAGCTTTTACTTCATCTTCAAAATGGTTTAGTTTTACATTAAGAATTGCAGCTTGCATTGCATCAAGTCTTCCATTAATTCCTATAAGTTTGTGTTTATATCTCTCTTCTTGTCCGTGGTTTAAAATAGTTCTGATTTTTTTTGCTAATTCATCATCATTACAAAAGATTGCTCCACCATCTCCATAACAACCAAGTGGTTTAGATGGGAAAAAACTTGTACAACCAATAGTACTTAGATTACAACTTTTTTTACCGTTGAACTCTGCTCCAAAACTTTGACAAGCATCTTCAATAACAGGTAATTTATATTTTTTTGCTATTTCATTAATCTTGTCCATATTTGAAGTCTGCCCATAAAGTGAAACAGGCATAATTGCTTTTGTTTTAGACGTAATTTTTTCTTCTATTTTAGTATAATCAATATTGTAGTTTTTATCACAAATATCTACAAATACAGGAATAGCTCCAAGTAAAGAGATGACTTCTGCTGTAGCTATGAAAGTAAAAGGAGTAGTTATTATCTCATCTCCAGTTTTAATATCTAGTGCTAAAAGAGCAAGTATAAGAGCATCTGTACCACTAGAGCAACCAATAGCATGTTTAGAACCAGTAAACTCAGCTAGTCTCTCTTCGAGTTTTGTAACTTGAGGTCCTAAGATGAATTGAGTTGATTCCATAACTCCTAAAACTTCTTTGTTTATCTCTTCTTTATATTTTTCATATTGTGTTTTTAAGTCTATAAACGGGATTTTCATAAGTTGTACATCCTTACATGTAAGATTAGTAAGGATTATACAAAAACTTAACTTTTGAGAGGATAAATTTGAGAATGAACAAGATTATATAATCTTGTTCATTCTGATACTTATTAGATTTATTATTTGAACCACATTCTTGTTAAGATATTTTCTTTTGTTTTATACATATATGAAAAAATACCTACAACATGCATAACAATTAAAAACATAAGTACTTTTGATAGTATTACATGAGAAAAATATGGAAGAAATTCTTCTAGGTTTGGCATAGGATTGTTAGCACCAAAAAATACAATCTCTCCTAAGCCTGATAGTTGTGATAAGACAATACCACTAATAGCTATTGCAATAACTACAACATATATCAATATATGATTGATTTTTATTAGTTTTGCTCTTATCCCATCTACATGTAGAGGGGTTATTTCTGGAGATTTAAGCAAAAATGTTATCCTAATAAAAGTTAAAATAAAGATGATTAGACCGACTATCATATGTATTTTATATGAACCTATTTTATCCATATTATTTGGCATATCTCCTAATATAAGTGAGCCTGTTAGTAGTATAAAAAGAAGCATAACTCCTTGAAGTGCATGTAGAACTATCGAGCCTTTGCTGTAGCTATTTTGCATTTTTTCTCCTTGTTTTTGATAAAGATGATTTTATCCAAGATATGTTAATGCTCTTTTAACAAATATTTTTAGTTTATTTCGATAAAATAAATTCATTAAAATTATATAGGATGAAATCTATGGACGTAAGAGCTGAATTTTTAAACTTTTTTGAGAGCAAAGGACATAAACTAATACCTAGTGCTCCACTTGTACCTGAAGATGCTACGCTACTTTTTGTAAATGCTGGAATGGTACCTTTTAAGACTATTTTTACGGGTGAAATCCCGAGACCAAACCCTCCAAGAGCTACAAGTTGTCAGACTTGTATAAGAGCTGGTGGAAAGCATAATGACCTTGACAATGTGGGATATACTGCACGTCACCACACTTTTTTTGAGATGCTTGGTAACTTCTCTTTTGGTGATTATTTTAAAGAAGATGCTATCGCTCATGCTTGGGAGTTTGTAACAGAAGTTTTAAAACTTCCAAAAGATAAACTATGGGTTACTGTTCATGACTCTGATGATGAAGCAGAAGTTCTTTGGCAAAAGCATATACCATTAGATAGAATTAAACGTTTTGGTGATAGTGATAACTTTTGGCAGATGGGAGATACAGGCCCTTGTGGCCCTTGTAGTGAAATATTTATCGACCAAGGAGCTGAAAATTTTTCTTCTGATGAAGATTATTTGGGTGGTGATGGAGATAGATTTTTAGAGATATGGAATTTAGTTTTTATGCAGTATGAAAGAGATGCAAGTGGAACTTTAACACCTCTTCCAAAACCTTCAATAGATACAGGTATGGGACTTGAACGTGTTATCGCTGTAAAAGAAGGAAAACTGAGTAATTATGATTCAAGTGAGTTTATGCCACTTATTGAAAAAGTTGCAGAGCTTTGTGGCAAAGCATACTCATATGACACAGGTGCAAGTTATAGAGTTATAGCAGACCACATACGTTCAACAGCATTTTTATTAGCACAAGGTACTAACTTTTCAAATGAAGGACGTGGTTATGTACTTCGCCGCATAACTCGTCGAGCAGTACGTCATGGATATCTTCTTGGTATAAGAGAACCATTTATGTATAAACTTTTAGATACTCTAAATTCTCTTATGGGAAAACAGTATCCATACCTAATAGAGAAAAAAGATGCTTTATCTGAGCAAATTAGACTTGAAGAGGAGCGTTTTTTAGTAACAATAGCTTCTGGACTTGAGATATTTGAAAATGAGTTAAAAAATACAAAAGAAATTTTTAGTGGAGAAGTAGCATTTAAGCTTTATGATACTTGTGGATTTCCTTTAGATTTGACAGAAGATATGCTAAGAGACAAGGGTTTAAAGGTAGATACTGAGAAGTATGATGAACTTATGAAAATTCAACGTGAAAGATCAAAAGCTTCATGGAAAGGTAGTGGAGATAAAGCTTCTAGTGGAGATTTTAAAGCACTTTTAGATAGAAATTTAGATAATGAATTTGTAGGATATGAAAGCACTACATGTAAAGCAAAAGTTGTTGCTCTTTTAGATGATGATTTTAGAGAAGTTAATACTCTTGAAAAGAGTGGTTGGGTTATGTTTGATAAGACACCATTTTATGCTACAAGTGGTGGACAAAGTGGAGACAGTGGAGAGATAAAAGAGTACGGTAAAGTAATTGCTACAGAAAAGTTTTTTGATTTAAACTTGTCTCAAGTTCAGCTTGAAAAACCTTTACATGTAGATGATGAAGTTGAGCTTAACGTAGATTTATCTAGAAATGAGATAGAAAAGCATCACTCAGCAACGCATCTTTTACATAGTGCATTACGTACTATACTAGGTGACCATATAGCACAAGCTGGTAGTTTGGTAGAGAAAGATAGACTTAGATTTGACTTTTCTCATCCAAAAGCAATGAGTAGTGAAGAGATAGAAAAAGTAGAAGATTTTGTAAATGCAGTAATAGCAAAAGGAGTTCAAAGCAAAACAAAAATTATGAGTATTGATGAGGCAAAAGACTCAGGTGCTATGGCTTTGTTTGGTGAAAAGTATGGTGATGAGGTTCGTGTAGTATCATTTGGAGATGCTAGTATTGAGCTTTGTGGTGGAACTCACGTTAAAAATGTAGCTCAAATTGGAAGTTTTATTATTACAAAAGAGAGTGGAGTAAGTGCTGGAGTTAGACGTATAGAGGCTATTTGTGGTACTAGCTCGTTAAAATATACGAAAAAATTAAGAGAAAATTTAGAAAAAATAAAAGAAGCAGTTAAGCATAAAGATCCACTTATTGGTATAGATAAGCTAAAAAATGAGATTAAAACTTTAAAAGCAGATGTTGAAGCTCTTGAAGCAAATGCAGGTAAAGAAGTGAGTAGTGAAAATGTTAATGGAGTTGAGCTTATTATAGATGAGCTTGGTGCTGGAGACATTAAAAAAGCAATTGATGATTTTAAAAATCAAAAAGATAGTGTCGCAATACTTTTATTTCAAGTTAAAGGTGACAAAGTTCTGATTGCAGCTGGTGTTAAAAATGCCTCTTTAAAGGCTGGTGACTGGATAAAAGCAGTTGCTCCAGTTGTTGGTGGTGGAGGTGGTGGAAGACCAGATTTTGCACAAGCAGGTGGTCGTGATGCATCTAAAGTAGAAGAGGCTAAAAAAGTAGCTTTAGAGTTTGCAAAGAAAGCTCTGTAAATGCAAGAGTTTTTAATAAATCTATTTGGTGATTTTGGAAGGACTATAGTTTTTTTACATATCATCGCTGCTGCTTTTTTATTGGGCAGTATGCTTATGATTAGATTTATTATAAAACCAGTTTTAATGGATATAGATGATGAAGCTATAAGATATGGTAGATGTTTAAGAGTTTTGGAGAGATACTTTAAATATTTAGTAGCTATTATGATACTAATCATATCTGCATCACTTACAATGAGTGTGGGTTTAGGATTTGAGTATGCTAATCCAACTCTTTTTTCATTAATACATGTAAAAGAGGCTCTTTGGGTATTTATTTCATTTAACTTTCTTTATATGTATATTAAATTGTATAATTCAAAAATACTGTATAAAAAAAGAGAGTTCTTTGAAGTCAATGAAAATCTGAAGTTAATAGTAGATTACTTAATGACACTTAATATTGTATTGACTTTGATTGCATCTTATATTGGTGTAATAATTAGAGGATTTTGATGATTAGCATAGTTTTAGGTTCAAATTCAGTTACAAGAGCAGAAATACTTAGAGATAATGGTGTTGATTTTATCCAAAGAAGTACAAGTTTTGATGAAGAGAGTTTAGATATTAAAAAGCCTTCACATTTTGTTTATCGTGCAACTATAGGCAAAATGAATAGTTATGTTGAAGATTTTGGTTTAGATATACCTGTAGTTTGTGCTGATACCGTTGTTACATGTAAAGATAAACTTTTAAGAAAAGCTAAAAATATAGATGATGCAAGAGATATACTTTTAACTCAAAGTGGTGGAGTAGTTTCTATTCTCACATGTATGGTTTTTAAATCAAAAAAATTAGAATTTATAGATCTTTCAAGTACAGATTATATTTTTGATGAGTTTGATAGAAATTCTCTTGAAGAGTATTTAAGAGGAGATGATTGGAAAGGTAAGGCTGGAGCTTGTATGGTTGAGGGATTTTGTAAAGACTATATAAAAGAGGTTAGAGGATATGAGAGTACAGCTATGGGGCTTTGTGTGGAAAAACTTTTACCATTTCTAGAGGATGGAGATGTACTCTAAAGAATTAAAAGCAATAAAAAAATCAAATATATTTAGAAAAAGAACTTTGTATGATGATGATTTAATTGATTTGGCTTCAAATGATTACTTAGGACTCTCAACAAAATCACAACTTTTAAATCGAGCAGTAACCCGTCTACAGATGTTTAAGAGTCATGCTCCTAAAGCTTCACAAGTTGTAAATGGTTATCATCAAATACATAAAGATTTTGAAGAGTTTTTATGTAAACAAAATGGATTTGAGAGTGCTATTTTAGCTGGAAGTGGATTTTTAGCAAATTTAGCTCTTATTGAAGCACTTCCAAGAAAAGGAGATATTCTA
>Ga0256837_1001650_pt1 | contig 15088 bp, 11 predicted proteins | sample 4562384metaG_FD_185976 | JGI IMG/M metagenome (GOLD analysis project Ga0256837, IMG submission 185976) | Hydrothermal vent microbial communities from Guaymas Basin, Mexico - 4561-384 | ecosystem: Environmental > Aquatic > Marine > Hydrothermal vents | place: Mexico: Guaymas Basin | collected... | reverse complement strand
GACATGATTTCTTCCAGTAGCTTGTCGAGTAAGAAGTCTGTTAAATTTTGAGGCAATAACCCTTCAATACCATAATCGCTACAGTGCTTTGATAATTCATTTGCAACACTCATATTTTCTCCTTAATGTGTTATAGCAAGTTGAATATTACCATACAATCTATTATTCTTTGCTAACTTCTTATAGCAAGGTAGAAAAATGCAGGAACTTGAGAATTTACCAGATGATTATATGCAAGAGTTGCATATGAAGATAGGTAAAAAGGTAAAAAAGATTCGAGAGGAAAAAGGTTTAACACAACTTCAATTGTCGCAGGCTATAGGACATAAGTCTGTGACAGTTATTTCACGAGCAGAAATATATTACAAAAAGCAGCATTTTAATATTGAGCATCTTGTTAAAATTGCCTTTGTTTTAGAAGTGGATATATGTGAGTTTTTAAATTTTGAATAATTAAAATGTATATTTATGGTTAAATTACTAAATATAAAGCAGGCTGTAAAGCTAATATTGGTACTCTATTACTAATTTTATTAAACAAATATTGATATATAAAGAGAAAATATGAGCGAACAAAAATTCTTACAAGATTTAGAAAAAAAACTGTGGACATCGGCAAATAAGTTATTGCCATCACTCGATGCAGCAGTATATAAACATGTTGTACTTGGAATGGTATTTGTTAAATATGTATCAGACAGCTTTGAAACACGTCGTCAAGAACTACTTGCTGCATTTAAGGATCCAGAGAATGATTACTATTTAGGTGAGGACTCTGATGATATTATAGAAGAAGAGTTAGAGAACAGAGATTACTATACAGAAAAAAATGTATTTTGGGTTCCAGCAGCAGCTCGCTGGCAATACTTACAGGATAATATTCGTCTTTCTTTAGGTTCATCACTTCCATTGGGTGGGGAGTTTAAGGGTGCGGGAAAAATGCTTGATGATACGATGGAGCTGATAGAAAAAGAGAATCCCAAACTCAAAAGAATTTTAAACAAGAATTATGCACAATTACAGATAGAACAAAATAAACTAGCCGACTTGCTAGACCTTATAGCTACTATTCCTTTTTCTCATGAAACACTCAAGGCAAAAGATATACTCGGTCATGTTTATGAATACTTTTTAGGTCAATTCGCAGCAGCTGAGGGTAAAAAAGGCGGACAGTTCTATACTCCAAAATCTATCGTAAACCTTATAGTTGAAATGGTGGAGCCTTTTAAGGGTAGAGTTTACGATCCTGCCATGGGGAGTGGCGGTTTTTTTATCTCTAGTGAGAAGTTCATAGAGGAGCATAGCGGTAAGATAAAAGATATCTCAGTATATGGTCAAGAATCTAATCCGACTACTTGGAGATTGGCGGCTATGAATATGGCTATTCGTGGAATTGATTTTGATTTTGGGAAAGAACCAGCCGATACCTTTACCAAAGACCAGCACCCAGACCTTAGAGCCAATTTTGTTTTGGCAAATCCACCGTTTAATCAAGATGAGTGGTGGGATGCAAGTTTGGAGGGTGATGCACGCTGGAAGTACGGCACACCGCCCAAAGGAAACGGTAACTATGCGTGGATGCAGCATATGCTCCACCATAGCAGCCAAAATGGAGTCGTAGGGCTTGTCCTTGCCAACGGAAGCCTAAGTACGACATCAGGTGGAGAGAAAGAGATCCGTGAAGCCATCATCAAAGCGGACTTGGTAGAAGCTATTGTCGCCTTGCCGGCACAACTCTTTGCCAATACTCAAATACCTGCATGTATCTGGATACTTAACAAGAACAAACCGCAAAAAGGCAAGACACTGTTCATAGATGCTAGAGAAGTGGGTCATATGTTAGACCGTAAGCAGAAGGCATTTTCGGATGAGGACATAAAGGGTATTGCCGAGATGTTCCACAATTTTCGTAAAGGTGACAGGTATGAAGATGTGGCGGGTGAGTATTATGCTGCCACCACGGAAGAGATTGCCAAACAGGAGTACATCTTAACTCCCGGGCGCTATGTGGGTGTGGCTGAAGAGGAAGATGACGGTGTGCCGTTTTCTGAGAAGATGGCTATATTGACGGCTACGCTTGGTGAGCAGTTTGCAGAGTCGGCTAGGCTTGAGAGTGAGATAAAGAAGAACTTGTTGGGGCTTGGGTATGAGGTCTAAATGGGAAACATTTACATTAGATGATGTTTGTTTGAAAATTACTGATGGTGCTCATAATAGCCCAAAATCAGTTAAAATTGGTAAACCAATGGCATCAGTGAAAGACTTAACCACTTTTGGTGTTGATTTGTCAAATGCTCGGTTGATTGATATAGAAGAGTATGAAAAATTAGTCAAGCAGGGATGTCAACCTCAAGTAAATGATGTATTGATTGCAAAGGATGGCAATAGTGCTTTGGATACTGTTTGTGTAGTTAGAGAACCACTGGATGCAGTAATGTTATCTTCTGTAGCAATATTAAGACCCGATGACAATAAACTTGATCCTTATTATTTGAAATACTATTTTAGTTCTAAAACCATAATATCTTATCTCAAGCGTAATTTTATTTCCGGGGCAGCTATTCCAAGAGTTGTACTACGTGATTTTAAAAAAGCAGAAATATTTTTACCTCCACTCAATAAGCAAAAGGCAATTAGTCAAGTTTTACGATCATTGGATGATAAAATAGAACTCAACCGTAAGATGAACCAAACACTGGAAGAGATGGCTCAAGCACTTTTTAAGTCTTGGTTTGTAGATTTTGACCCTGTACATGTAAAGGCTAAATGTAAGAGTGAGCAGGAGCTAGAGGTCGCTGCTGCTAAACTAGGCATATCTAAAGAGATACTAGACCTTTTTCCTAGTGAGTTTGAAGAGAGTGAGATGGGGATGATTCCGTTGGGGTGGGAGGTTAAACCATTCGGAGAGCTACTATCAAAAACCATAGGTGGTGATTGGGGCAAAGAAGAGCCTGATGCTAAACACACTGAAAAAGTTAAAATTATTAGAGGTACGGATATACCTAAAATAAAAAATATATCCATTGAAGCTGTGCCAACTAGATATGTTGAAGCCAAAAAGCTAAAAACTAGAGAATTATTTGATGGTGACATTGTTATTGAAGTGTCAGGAGGAACCAAAAATCAACCTACAGGTAGGACATTATATATTACTAATGAAGTTTTAAATATGTTAGGAGGTAAAGTTGAGCCAGCAAGTTTTTGCCGATTATTCAGACCTATCAATGCTGAAATAGGGCTAATTCTAGGTCAGCATATGTTACATATTTATGATCAAGGTAAGACTTGGCAATACCAGAATCAAAGTACTGGTATTAGTAATTTTCAGACTACTATATTTTTAGAAAAAGAGAATATTATTGTTCCTGATACTAAAGTTTTAAATGAGTTTTACAAAATAGTAAGACCTTTAATAGAAAAGTCATTATCCTCTGAAAATATAACCCTACAAAAAACAAGAGATATCCTCCTAACGAAACTCTTATCGGGTGAGCTGGATGTACCTGAGGTTGAACAGGAGAAAGTTATCTAAATGTCATTACGAATAAAAAAGATCGAACTCAAAAATTTCAAGGCATACAATCATCTAGTAGTAGATGCGAACTATGACTTTAATATTATCATTGGAGCAAATAATGTAGGTAAAACAACACTTTTTGAAGCTCTTTTACTTTGGAAGAAGTGTTATCAGCATTTAATTAGTGCAGATGGTAGAAACTTTTATAAAAGTGATTCTAACCATTATATTAACTTTTCTGATTTGTATTTTATGAGAGCTACATCCGACAAAGATATTTTTAATGGTTCTGGTGCTTTGTCTATTGTCATTACTTTGTATGATACAGAAGAACCAGAAATTGAATTTCGATTGGGTGTTGATTTAACAAAGCCAAAAAGTATTACAAATTCATACCTTAGGCTTAAGCATGGACAGTATTTAGCAGACTATAAAGAGTTTGTTGAGTATTTGAAACAAAAAAAAATAAAAACATCGGAAGCATTTTTTATCTACCAAACAAAACCTATTTCTACTATATTAAAACATGAACCATTTATGAATAATGCTCAAATATTGAAAAAAATAAGTATAGATAAATCGCATGAAGTCCTTAGGAACAAAATATTGAAATGTGATGAATCTAATGGAAAAACAGCTCAAGGAGAATTTGGCAAGCTAACTGTATTGTTGAGGAAAATTCTTGGAGAAGAGTATTCAATCAAAAAAGTAAGCAGTAGTGAAGAAGAGTATATAAAAATTAATGTTCAAAAAGATGAGCATGAAATTGATATTTCTTTAATGGGCAGTGGCTTTTTACAGGTATTGGAGATTTTCTCAACTTTAGACTATATTGAAGAGAATAAATATGGTCTCAAAATTATGCTAATTGATGAACCTGATTCTCATATTCATGCAAGCCTTCAAAAGTCTCTCTTACAAACATTACGTTCTATACATGAAACACAAATATTTGTTATCTCGCATAATGATAGATTTGTAAGTCAAGCTAAGAATGGTGAGTTGTTCTATATAGATGATGCAGTTAAGGAAACTGGAATTTTACAACCAATATCTCAGATCGAAGATCTAAATAAAATTAAAACAGAACTGGGTGGGACTATACTTGCTCTAGAGAAGCTTAGTGAAGCAAAAAAGATTATTTTTGTGGAGGGAAAAGATGATATTGAATATATTAACTTAATTATTCAAAAGTATAATGAGTTATTTGAGGATACAATTAACAGCGATGAATATGTTTTTTTTGGACTTAGAGGGAGAGGTCAGATTGCTAAAAAAGTTGAATATACTCTAAGGTTTATCTCTCAACTATCAAAAGAAAAAGTGATTGGTGTGATTTATGATAAAGACTTTAGTACACAAGCTTCCCTCGGTAAAATACATGAAAAACTAAGGAAGCATCAATTGTATAACTTTGATTTTTCACATAAAGGATATTGCATTGAGTCCGCAATATTTAATGATCCAACTAAATTAGGTTTGTTACTTTCAAAATCAATACAAGAGGGATCCTTTGGTAATAGTTATAATATTGCCAACGAGTTTGTTATAGAAAAAACAAAAGAAGTTTTTGATGCATATGTAGAGGATATGAACGATATTCAGTCAGAGATGATTAAGGACCTTGAAAAAAAGTTTTCTTCCCAAAGTACAGAAGAAAGACCTGAAAATGATGGGGTGGTTTTTAATGATTTTTGGAGAGAATGCTTGGCAGATAATAACTTATCTTTTGTTTTAAATAAAAAATATATGGAGAAATTTATTGCTGATGTCATGAGGGTAGTTTACCCATTTCATTATGAAGAGCTACCTATCAAAGAAATATATCAGATTCTAATATCAAATGCAACAGTAGAGTCATGGGAGTTAAATTGGACTGAACTGTTAGATAGAATAAGGGCTGAATGATGATTAACGAAGACCAAGTAGAACAGCTAGCCATAGAATGGTTTAAAGAGTTAGGATATGACTATCAACTAGGTTACGATATTGCACCAGATAGTGACCAACCAGAGAGAGATAGTTATCAACAAGTGATACTCTCCAAACGATTGCATTCAGCCCTCTCAAAACTAAACCCAACACTCCCAAGTTTTGCCATAGATGAAGCAGTGCATATACTAGAAAAGCCACAACATGCAACTCTCATTCAAAACAACCGAGCCTTTCATAAAATGCTCCTTCAAGGTATAGCTGTTGATGTTAAGGGTGACGATGAAACCAAGGGTGATGTTGTCAAACTAATTGACTTTGAAAACCCTGAAAATAATGACTTCCTAGTAGTGAATCAGTTTACTATCAAAGGAACCAAAGGCAATAGACGACCAGATATGATTGTTTTTATCAATGGACTGCCTATTTCTGTAATAGAGTTAAAAAATCCAGCAGATGAAAATGCAGATATTTTTAAAGCATACAACCAGCTACAGACTTACAAAGATGAGATAGAGGATCTGTTTGTTTTCAATGAAGCTCTCATCATTAGTGATGGAGTAAACGCTAGAGTTGGTTCACTTACAGCAACAGATGAGCGTTACATGTATTGGCGAACTATAAAAGATGAGACCGATAAGCCACAGCTTGAATATGAGCTAAACACTCTTATAAAAGGTTTCTTTGATAAAGAGCATTTAATTGACTACATCCAAAACTTCGTATTGTTTGAGGATGATGGAAAAAACATCATCAAAAAAATAGCAGGCTATCATCAATTCCATGCTGTAAGAGAGGCAATAAACTCAGTAGTACAAGCTTCTACAACAGGAAGTAAAAGAGGTGGTGTTGTTTGGCATACACAAGGGAGTGGGAAGTCTATTAGTATGGCATGTTTTGCAGGAAAGTTAACCAAACAGCCTGAGATGAAAAATCCAACGCTGCTAATTGTAACAGATAGAAATGATTTGGACGGTCAGCTTTTTGCTACATTTTCTCAAGCAAAGATGCTACTAGGTCAAGAGCCAGTACAGATAGAGAGTGTTGAAGATTTAAGAGAAACACTAGCGAACAAGCCATCAGGTGGGATAATCTTTACTACCATTCAAAAGTTCTCACTTAAAAAAGATGAGAGCAGTTTTCCAGTTCTAAGTGAAAGAGATAATATAGTTGTTATTGCAGATGAGGCACACCGTAGTCAGTATGGATTTGATGCGATGCTTAACAATGAAACTGGAGAGTTTAAATATGGCTATGCACAGCACCTAAGAGATGCAATACCTAATGCTACATTTATAGGGTTTACAGGAACACCGATAGAGAGTGAAGATAGAGATACTCGTTCAGTATTTGGAGATTACATCTCTGTGTATGACATAGAAGATGCTGTTGCAGATGGTGCTACTGTTCCCATTTACTATGAGAGTAGATTGGCAAAGCTGGACTTAGACTCTGATGTATTAAAAGAGATTGATAAAGATATTGGTGATTTGGATATTGGTGAAGAAGTATCTGATAGAGAGAAGTTCAAAAGTAAGTGGAGTGCATTAGAGAAGCTTGTTGGATCAGAGCCTAGAATCAAACAGATTGCAAAAGACTTAGTGACACATTTTGAAGAAAGAACAGCTGTAATAGAAGGGAAAGGGATGATTGTTGCAATGAGTCGTCAGATTGCAGTTGATTTGTATGATGCAATAGTCGCTATTAGACCAGAATGGCATAATGAAGATCCAACGAAAGGTGCTATCAAAATCATCATGACAGGTTCAGCGAGTGATGATGCAAAACTGCAAAAGCATATATACTCTAAACAAGTGAAAAAAGATTTAGAAAGACGAATTAAAAATCCCGATGATGAGCTTAAACTTGTAATAGTGAGAGATATGTGGCTCACAGGTTTTGATGCTCCAAGTATGCATACTATGTACATCGACAAACCCATGAAATCTCATAATCTTATGCAAGCTATCGCCAGAGTGAATCGTGTTTTTAAGGATAAAAAAGGTGGACTTGTTGTTGATTATATTGGTATTGCCAATGAACTTAAAGCTGCACTAAAAACATACACCAGTGCTGGTGGTAGAGGTACTGGAACTATCGATGTTGCAGAGGCTATGGCGGAGATGTTAAAAAGGCTCGATATTGTACAAAATATGTATCATAGTTTTGATTATTCAGAGTATAAGACTAAGGCACATATGCTTCTTGCTCCTGCTGCCAATCATATTTTAGGCTTAGAAGATGGAAAAAAGAGATATTTGGATGAAGTGTTAGCTCTTACAAAAGCATATAGCCTGTGCTCCACACTCGATGAAGCACAAGAGTATAAAGAAGAGATAGCATTTTTTCAAGCAGTGAAATCTATTATACAAAAAGCTGGAGTAGCTATAGGTGCAAAAAAAGACCCAAACAAAGCGATTAAGCAGATTATTGACAATGCTGTTATTGCTGATGGCGTGGAAGATATATTTTCAATGGTTGGACTGGAAAAACCAAATATAGGAATACTCTCTGATGAGTTTTTGGAAGATGTAGCACATATGCCATATAAAAATTTAGCAGTAGAATTACTAGAAAAGCTACTCAAAGATGACATCAAAGCAAAGACTAAAAATAATGTAGTACAAGAAAAGAAGTTTAGTGATAGGCTTCAAGCTACACTCTCACAATACCATAACAGAGCTATAGAAACTGCAAAAGTAATAGAAGAACTGATACAGATGGCGAAAGATTTTGCAGCAGCTGCTAAGCATGGAGAGGATTTAGGGCTAAATTTTGATGAACTGGCTTTTTATGATGCACTTGCTGAAAATGAATCTGCTATGCGAGAGATGAATGATGAAATACTCAAAAGTATTGCACAAGAACTGACTAAAAAATTGAGAAACAGTGTGAGTGTGGATTGGCAAAAGAGAGAATCAGTGCGTGCTAAAATGAGGAATATGATACGTATAATACTGAGAAGATTTAAGTACCCACCAGACAAGCAACAAGAAGCTATAGAGCTTGTGATGAAGCAAGCGGAAGTGCTTAGTGATGAGTGGAGTAAATGATATTTATTGGATAAATTATGCATATAGATATATGAAATTTTAGGAGAAATAAGATGCAAGCGTTTGAACCAAAAACATTAACAATAGCAGAGTTATTCGGGAATCAGGATAGTTTATATAAAATTCCAAGATACCAAAGACCCTATAAGTGGGAGGGTGATCAAGTTGAACAACTTTGGGATGATATTTATTCTGCATATGAAGACAACATAAGTAATTATTTTTTGGGTTCAATAATTACTGCAAAAGATGGAAGCTCAATAGATATTATTGATGGTCAGCAGCGTATGACTACTTTGATGATTTTCTTTTGTGTTCTAAGGGATGTGTTTCCAAATATTAATGAAGATTCAGATAATCCAGATGCAATTGATAAAGATACCATTGAAAATTTTATTTACTACAAAAAAAAGTTTGAACGCTTGACTTTACTTACGGATCCTCAACATAGAGGGGATTTAGAGAGTTTAATTATAAAAGGTTCTGTATATGATTTAAAAAAACCATATAAGTATGAAATAAAAATAGATGAAAAACCTAAATATAAATTTATAAATACTGCCCTGATATTCAAAGAAAAATTAGAAGAGATAGGCGAAGAGAATGTAGGCGAGTTTATTAATTATTTTTTCAATAATGTATCAATCATCAGAATAGATTGTATTGATAGAGGTTTTGCTATTAAATTGTTTCAAGTGTTAAATGATCGTGGGATGGACTTGACATCTTCAGATTTAATTAAAAGTTTTTTACTTCAAAAGATAGAAGATAAGTATAAAAATGAAGAAGATAAGACGGGGAGAAAAGATGAAGAAGATCAGTTTATTTCTGAGTGGAGAAAAGCAGAAAATATTTTATTAGATACTGATTTAAGTATGAACGACATGTTTATAGTATATGAGTATTACTTACTTGCACAAAATCCTAAAAAATCATTATCTGATGAATTACAGGATCAATTTAAAGATGGTGATGCAAATGCTATTTTACATGATTTCATGGAATTTTCTGAAACATATAGAGATAAAATTTTCAATAATGAAGATAGAGTAGTTTATTCTTTTCGGTATCTTCGTTGGAGTGTATATTGGAAGTCTATATTATTAGCTTCTCTTCATAATGGCTATAGCGAGCATGAAAAATTATTGTTACTATTAAGACGTTTTTATTACTTATATTGGATTGCTGGGAAAACATTATCTAAAGTAAAACAACTATCTTTTAATATAATCAAGTGGGTTAAGGAAAACAAGTCTATTGAGTTCATAGAAAATGAAATAAATGCAAAATTGAAGACTGATAATATTATTAATTTGGCGAAAGATAATTTATCATCTGATGATATATACAATACTGCATGGAGTAAACCATTACTTTTATTGATTGAGTATGGAATTACAGATGATAGTAAATTATCTTTCATAGAGTTAAGTAAAGACTTACATTTAGAACATGTGTTACCTCAAAAATATGAAAAATTTCCAGAGTGGAGTCATATAACCGATAAAATTGCTAAACGGTGGTTAAATAGTGCTGGAAATTTAACATTACTAAGTGGTAAGAAAAATATTGAAGCTAGTAACAATCCTTTTAATCAAAAGATTAGTGTTTACAGAGGGAAAGGAAAATATCAAGATAAAGATACTTCTATCACAGCTTTTGAGATGACAAAACAAATAGTTAGTGACTTTGAGCAAAATAAATACAATAAAGAATGGACAGAAAAAGCTATTGAAGACAGATATAAATGGTTTTGTGAGAAAGTGAGAGATATTTTAGATATTACATGTATAGATGAATAAAATCTAAGGAACTGAAAATGAATCAAGATTTAAATATTACCGAAACAGTGGCAAATACAATAGCAATAAATGTAAATACATTTTTTATCTTACTTAGTATTGTTGTTACTGTTATTCTTGCGATATGGGGGTATAAAAAGTATAAAGGCATGAATGTAATTAAGAAGACAATTAATAAGTTTGGTGAAATTAGTCAGAATGGTAAAGACAATATCATTGATGATGTAGATAATGCTAATGGAAAAATAAGTCAAAGTTAAATGAGTAACATAGTAAAAAATACAGATAATCGTTGGGGTGTAATTAATCAAACTATAATTAAGAATTATTTATATTTTAAACCAAAAAGATGGATTAAAAAGACTTTTCAAAAAAAGAAATATTATCAAGAACTGAAAAATATTTTTAATAGTAAATTAGATAAAAAAGTACAAACTTTTAAAGACAATAAAAAGTATATTCCTGATATCTTTTTAGAGCTTGATGATGTAAAAGAAAAGCTTAGATATATCACACAACCAATGCTTTTTTATCAAAAGAATATAAATGAAATTAAGAATATAGAATTTTATTTTTTTAATGAAGTATTAGAAAGTCTTGGTATTGCTAAAAAAAATCTTGATATCTCCATAAAGTATCAAAATCCTAAAGCACAAAGTGAACTAAATGAAACAATAGAACACTTGATGAATGATTTTTTAAAGTTCAAGGAGTCTATACCAAACTTTGATGATAGAAAAGAAATGAAAGATAAACTCTCAGAAGAAAAATATAAGTTATTTATCAAAGAACAAGGAATTAATCGTAGGTTTGGATGGTTTTTGGACAATTTTGAAAATAAATTTAGGCTACTTCAAAAACAGTTTATATTACTAACCGAACAAGCAGGACAAGGTAAAACAAACCTAGTATGTGACTTTGTAGAAAATGTAATGTTAAAAAAGAATTTATTAGGAGTAATGCTTGCAGGTAATGAGTTCAATAATTTGCATAGAGATAAAATTGAAGATATTATTTTAAAAGAAATATATGGATTCGAATCAGGCATAGAGTTTAATGAATTTTTAGATGATGCTGAATATTTATGTAAATCTAATAACACTACTTTTACAATAATCATTGATGGACTAAATGAAAATATTAATATAGAATATTTTTCTAAAGAGCTATATTCATTTGTTGAAGAGATATTAAAAAAAGATTTTATTAGATTGATTTTTACTTGTCGTTCTGAATACTTTGATGATAGATTTAAGAATTTTAAAGAACCAATATTTTTAAATAAGATGGAAATGCAAGAAAGTTTTATGAATCGATATAAAAAATATAGAGAAGAGTTCCCTAAACACTTAGAAGACAGACTGATTTCTTCATATATAAAATTTTTTCAAATAAAAAGTACACTATCTCCTAATGTAAGAGTCACACTAGCTAAAAACTTTTTATTACTAAGAATGTTTAGTGAAGTATATGGTACAAAAGATAATCCAACTGCCCCTGTGGAACAAGTATATAATATATATAAAGATGATTTATTTAAAAAATATTTTGAGTTCAAACATGAACAAATAAACGTCAAAACTAAATACAGTTCAACAGAGTTGAAAAAATTATTTGAATCTATCTTGAAGTATATGGTTGAAACTAATATCTACACAAATATATCATTGGGCAACATTGAAGATATTGATTTGGAACTACTGGAACATATTATTGACGAAGATATCTTTTTTAGAAAAGATTTAATTAAAGATGAAAGTAGTATATATGCAAACAGTGAAGTTCTGAATTTTACATTTGATGAGTTTAGAGATTATTTATTAGTTGATTATATAGTAAATAATGAGAGGATTGATCCAAAAATATTCTTAGAATCTATTGGTAAAAATATGACAATTAGGGAAGGTGTTGAAAGATACTTATTCTTTAAATCAAGAAAAAAAATGTATAAAGTTAAGTTGCAATTTTTAGAAGAACTGGATTACTATGATAATTTATTCTTGAGTAATATATTTTCTGTTAATGACGAAGATATTAATGATGATGACATTCATAAAATTAAAGATTTATTTCGTCAAGATGTTATATTTTCAAAAACAATTATTAATCATTTGATGTATAGACACATGACAAGATACTATATAAAACTTAATATATTTACTTTATTTGATATTATTTTATCATTAAATGATGATGAGTATAGTACTTTTGTTAGTGAAAAATATAAAATAAAATATGATTATTATGGCTATCAAAGAGAAAGAAAAGGGGAGTTTTTACGGTTATTAGAAGATTTACATGGTATTTTAGAAACTAGAAATTTTTCAAAAGAATATCAATTACACAATGTTTTTGAGTTCATGTTCTTACTTTTAGGTGTAACAGACGAAACAGCTTATGGTTCTTCTGTATATGAACTAACTGAACTTTTAGAAAATTATATAGACAAATATCCAGAAAATGCAAAAAAAATATTATTGAAATATAAAGACATAAAGATAGAAAAAATAAAACTTGAAATATGGAAATTACTGAATTATTATATTGATAAACAGATAGACTTTGATGATGAATTTTATAAAGAAACCTATAAAAAATTTATTGGCTTAGAAGATGGGACTTTAAAAAATAATATGTTGATATTTTTAGAAAAATGTTATAAATTTGATAGTAGTTGGTGCACTTCTGAAGAGCATAGTTTTTTTGAAGATTTAGAAAATGAAGAAAAAGCACGAATGCAGTTTTTTCGTGATGTAGCTAATGGAAAGGCGGGTATATCCGAATTATTGGAGGATTTTGATATATGATTATTAATAGCAATGATAAAAGTCATTTAGTTCTTTTGCCTAAAAAAATATCTAAAGATAAGTTTTTACTTCAAGCTAAAGTTCGTAAAGGCAGTTACTTTTATAAAAGGTTAGAAAGTGTATATGTTTCTTTAACATCATCTACAACTAATTTAGAAGAAGAGTATAGGCTTTATTACAATGAATATGGAACTTTTGAGGAATTTTTATATCATAAATACCCTCATTTAGATGAAATGACTCTAGATTTAATCAACAACAGCTTATCTACTAAGCAGTATAACTTTGTACGAGGATATATGTATGAACTAAGTGATTATCAATTACATATGTTTATGGAATACTCTGATGAATTTACAGAAAAAATTAACAATTTACTTAAGGCTGAACTATATGAAAATTAAAACTGATTTTGTTACCAATAGCTCATCTACATCATTTATTATAATGACAAAAGATGACTGGAATAAAGATGATTTTATAAGCTTAATGGGTGTAGAGAAAGACTCTGATTTCTATGAAATGATGAATGGGTTATATAATACACTAAGTGATGCAATGGAAGATATTGAGGTAGCTATTAAAAGTGAATATTGGAGAGATACATATTCAACTGTTGAAGAATTTATAGTTAAAGTTTATTCAAAAGAGGTATATGAAAAATATTTACTTGCTAAAAAAGAGAATAGAAATATTTATGTAGGTAGATTAAGTAGTGATGATGAAGCTTTTGCTGCATATATTTGTGTTGACTATTTTGAAGAAGAAGATGAAAAAATTTATTTTAACTATACAAATTGTTATTGGTAGATTATGAATTCAATAATATTTAAAAATTATCCAGAAGAAAATTATAAAATAATATTTAATCAAAAAACTGGATTTTTTGCTAGAGTTGAAGAGAAAGGGACTTCTGACGTGTTCTGGGCTAAAAAAGGTCCTGAGCTTTTAGATATCTCTATTACTAATTGGTGTGATAAAGGATGTTCTTTCTGTTATAGAAATTCTAACGAAAATGGTAAGCACATATCTATAGAAGATTATGAAGCTCTGATGCTAGATGCATCTAAAAATAATGTTTTACAAGTAGCTTTAGGTGGTGGTAATCCAAATCAACATCCAGATTTTATTAAGCTTATTCAGTTAACCAGAGATACATATAATATTGTGCCGTCCTACACAACGAATGGAAGAGGCTTAAGTCCTGCAATACTAAAAGCCACAAAAAAATATTGCGGTGCTGTTGCTGTGAGTGCATATGAGCCATTTGACGAAACAATAGAAGCTATATTAAAACTATCAAATTACAATATTAAAGTAAATGTTCATTATGTATTGGATAGTAAATCTATAGAAAGAGCTATTGATTGGTTAGAGAATGGTCATCCAATGCTTGATATCTGTAATGCAATAATATTTCTAAATTATAAACCAGTAGGGAAAGATAAAGATTATAATTTACTTTTAAAGCATAGTCCCCTACTAAAGAACTTTTTTGAGTTAGTAGATAAAAATACAAATTCTTTTAAAATAGGATTCGACAGTTGTATGGTTTCAGGAATAGTTCAAAATATGAAAAATATAAACTTGACTTCACTTGAACCATGTGATGCAGGAAGGTTCTCTGCATATATATCTGAAGATTTGAAAATGTATCCTTGCTCATTCATGATGGAATATTATGAAGGTGAGAGTTTAAAGGAAAAATCATTTATGGATATATGGAATTATTCTAGTTCATTCAAAGAAACAAGAAATAACTTAGATGGAGATAGATGTGGAAGTTGTACACAAAAAGATAATTGTTTAAATGGCTGTCCATTTTTGAGAGAAATTGATTTATGTTAGTGAGAATTTTATTAATTCATTTATTAACTCATCTTTAAGATTTAAAAATGAGTTAATAATAGATGCTGTGTTAAGTTTGTTTTATTAATTCATTTATATAATCTATAGATAGTAATAGAGACCACCAAG
>Ga0256837_1001647_pt1 | contig 15100 bp, 13 predicted proteins | sample 4562384metaG_FD_185976 | JGI IMG/M metagenome (GOLD analysis project Ga0256837, IMG submission 185976) | Hydrothermal vent microbial communities from Guaymas Basin, Mexico - 4561-384 | ecosystem: Environmental > Aquatic > Marine > Hydrothermal vents | place: Mexico: Guaymas Basin | collected... | reverse complement strand
TATTGACCTCAGTTTTGTTAAAAACAGTAGGTACTTTATAATTTACAATATGTATTATATTTGGATAAAGCATTGCTGATGTTGCCATTGCCATAAAAATATACTTTAGTTTAATATCTTTAAAAAAATCCCCAATAAATGCAAATAGATATACTGCACTAAGTGCAGCAATAGGTACAGCATATACTGTAAATCGTAATCCTCCAAAAAGTGCAAACACACCAATTCCAACTAAGGGAAGTGCTAATATAAAAGCTCTATGTTTTATAATCAGTAGTATGTATCCTATTAATGAGAGTAGAACACCAATTTCAGAACCACTAATTCGATTTGCAAATGTAGAAAAAGGAATTTGACCTGCTTCCCTTACAGTCTGATTGACTTGAAAAAAATGCAATGCACTATTTACTGGACCTGTACCTGTTATGGTGTAACTAACAACTTTTGCATAAATAATATGAAACACATTTCCTAAATATAAAAAAATGATAAACAGTATTAATGAGCTAAAAAAAAGTTGTCCAAGAGAGAAAAATCTTTTTTGTAATATATAATATATACTAGTAATAATAATCATTTGTACAATATAGCCATATGGTTGTAGAATATCAAAAGGAATAAGAGCTGATAAAATTAGAATCAATGAAGCATAAGCTGGAAGATCTTTTCTATGATAAAAAACTACATATAAAGCATACATAATTCCCATAGCATATACTATTGATTGACCTTGATCATAAAGTAGCGGATATATGATAATAGCTATTGCTGCATAAAATGCATTTTTGAGTTTTAATGTTTCACTACTTTTCATTAAAAAATAAAGGACAAACATAGGAGCCATAGCTGCAAACATATCAGTATCATAATAGCCTACCATCGTTCTATTATAGTAACTCCAAGCGACTGAGCCTAAAAGAGCTGCAAAGAAACCCCAAACTAACTTGTGATACAATTTAGATATAAGGATAATTGGAATAACTACAAGACTTGAAATAACAGCAGGAAGATATAATATTATAGTTTCTAAAGAAAATGGTGTTATTTTAACTAGTAATGTTGTAAGTATAGATAAACCATATTTTAAAACACTTGGAATTCTAGGATTTTCACTTGCTATACCTTCTAATGAATGTTGGGCGATAGAAGCAAAGTAGTATCCATCATTTGTGTTTATCATAAGTTGATTATTCCAATGAAATGCTGCATAATCATTAAACTGCCATACCCATATCATACGTACTAAAAAACTAAAGAGATATGCTAAAATTATAAACAGTACTACTTGTTTAGTTGTACTATTTGTTACACTGTTTTCACTCATTTTTCACCTTTGAACATTTTTTTTATAACAGACATAATACCTACTAAAGATCCAAAACCATAAGAGAGATGTAAAACAAAAAAACTACTTATGAGATATAGAAGATTGTTTTCTTTTGATTTTAATCGAAAACTTATGATTATAACTAAAGTGAGATAACTTACAAATGAAAGTAGAGTTATATAAATTATATTTAATTCAATAAAAGAGCCAAAGAGAGGGATGATTAAAGATAAAACGAATAAAAGAGGTATAAAATGTCTTATACTTAATGAATTCAATGAACTAGTATAAAAAGCAGTAAGAATATTCCATTTTCCATTTGCATAGTTGTTTTTTGCTAAATCTTTAAAAGTTTCTCTAGCAAAATATGTACATTTAACATCAGGAATAAGATAGATTTTTCCTTTATTATTGACAATTCTTTTGTTTAATTCTATATCTTGATTTCTCTTAAGTCTCTCATCATATAGTCCATATTTTTCAAATACCTCTTTTTTATAGCATCCAAATGGTACTGTATCCACCTCTTTGGGACTATTTACTCCTATGCGAAAGTCGGAGTTACCAACTCCAAACTTAGAAGAGAGTATATTTTTAATAGAATTTGATTTTTTATTTTTATTTTTTACTTCAGTAGTGATAACTGCACCAACATTACTAGCATCTAGTTTATTATGCCAATAGATGAGTTTACTAAGATAGTTTTTTGGATATAAAGAGTGTGCATCAAGACGAATAATATAATCACCTTTTGACTCTTTTATAGCGATATTCATAGAAATAGGTACTATCTTTTGCTTATTGTGTAAAAGTTTTATAAAATCATATTTACTTTGATATTCTTTGATAATGAGAAGTGTTTTATCTGTGCTCCCTCCATCAACCAATAAAAGTTCAATAAACTCTTTTGGATAATCACTTTCTAAAATAGAATTTAAACATTCTTTTATATAATTTTCTTCATTTAAGATAGGTATTATTATAGATATATTACTCATTTAGTAAGCTCTCATAAAGTTTAAATAATTTTTTTTCTTCATTATCCCAATTATATTCTTTTTCTGTCATCAAAATCCCATTTTCTCCCATTTTTTGAGCAATTTTTGGATTTTCTACTATATACATAATTGCATCTGCTAGTGCATTAGCATCTAATGGGTCTATACATATACCACAATCATATTTTTCTATTACATCTTTATATAATTTAAAATCTGATGTAATTACTGGTAAACCTATAGCCATATATTCAAATATTTTAGTAGAATATGAGTTTTTATAATTTTCTATTGGTTTTAATATAGATAAACCAACTATACAATTTTTTGATATTTTCATACCCTCATATAAAGGTTTAGAACCATAAAATTTTATATTTTGTTCAATATCTTTAATATCTATTGTCTCTAAAATATTGTCATAAGTATTTCCTATATAATGCATATATATATTTGAAATACTTTTTTTGATTTTTTTTATAGCTTCTATAGTGACATCTAAACCTCTTCCATTTGAAATCCCACCTATATAAAAAACACCCTTACCTACTCTTTTTGTTATTTTAAAATCTTTTAAATCATCTACATTTGGCATATTTAAAACAATAACTAACCTATCTGATAAGTAATTATAGTAGTGCTTATATGAGTTTTCAGCTAAAACAATAGCATCAAATTTTTGTAAATAAAACTTTTCATAAACCTTATAACTATATGATAAACTACCCCTAAGGTATCTAGGTATATACTTTTTATCTTTAATCTGTAATGGAATATTCTCATGCATATCAAATACCACATTTTTACCTAATTTCTTTAACTTTAAACCAATTGGTATTAACTCTGGATCATGTAAATGGTATAGATCACTATCGAGAGAAATTGCTTTATTTAAAATCTTTTTTGTAGTAGAATAAACCCTTTTTAGCCTACTTTTTTCTTTTCCAACATCATAAATATTCACACCATCATATATCTCATCACCTTTAGAATCAGCAACTATCAGATGGACACTATAAATCTTTGTAAGAGATTTACACTCTTTAAAAAATATTCTAGTATCGTAACGAGGATGTACTGAAGTTAAATGTGTTATAGATTTCATATAAACTTCTCTATTTCATAAATCTTTCTAAATTCTGACATCTCTTCAACTCCTGGTAAATTTAATAAAATTGTTTTACAATCAAACTCTATACCTTCACTCAATGCAGTAGAAAAAACTCCTATTTGATACTCACAACTACTAAACAAAGCATATAAATCAACACTTGTTAAAATCTCCACATTCTTTTTTTTTGAAAGTTTTTGAAGTGATGGATATGTTTGCCATCTATCATATTCGCCTGGATGGAGTTTGTATTTTAAATCAAACTTTTGAAAATAGTTCCAATTAGCTAAAATATTTTTTGCTATCTTCTCCCCTATTGCACCTTGAGAGAGAACTACAGCTTTATTTGCTATTTTTTTTATATGGTTATATTTATGTTTTTGATATTTCATATAATCAAACTCTTTTATGATGACATTATCATCTTCTATTGGAAAATTTATTAAATTTTCCCAATACTCATTCCAAACTAAAAACTTATCTGGAAAATAGTCTAAGTCTTTTTTGTTTTCTCCAAAATAGTATCCAAAATGATATTTTGAAAAGTTACCATGTTGAAACTCAATAGTTTCTATGCTCAAATCTTTAGCAGCTTTTATAAGAGATCCAAGTCCTGAATAAGCTACTAAAACATAAATCTTTTTTGGTTTCAATTTTTTTAATAATTTATTATATAAATAATACTCTATTTTATACTTCTTAACTGCTGTTAATAACTTTGTTTTTAAATCATATTTACCAATCTTTTCTTCTATCTCTCGTTCAATCTTTTCTATAATATCTAGCTTAGGCTCTTTTACTTTTACCATTTTATAAAATAGATTTTCTAAAACTAAAACAATCTCTTTATGATAACGCCAATTCTCTCTCTTTTTTAAATGTTGTCCAATATATGGGGCTTCTATCTCTATAAAATCAATGCTTCTTTCAACTAACTCTTTTTCAAAATAGTGTGTATAAATATCTATATACTCATCATCTACTTTAAGAACTCTTGCATGAGAAAAAATGAGAGTATCAACCTCTTTCGCAAAAAAAGGATTTTTAAATAAAAAACTTTTTAATATTTCCAATCCATTTAAAAGTTTTTGTTTCTTTGTAAGTCCAGTGTGAGGATTTTGCATAATACCAAGTAAAATAGATAGTGCATAATCTATGGAAACTCTTTCAAGCTGCCAAGGCTTTACTCCATCTATCTCAAAATTCAATAAATCATATTTCTGTTCAAGATAGACTATAAACTCTTTTAACTCTTCTAAGTTTTTTAGTTTAGCCATTATATTTTCCTGGATTTAATTATAAATAATTTAATTTTATCAAAATAATTATATAAAAAATAACTACTTAGTAAAACAACTTTTACAAATAATATCATCAAATAATTATATAAAAAAGTTTGTATAAAATAAAACAAAATTAATAAAAATATATATGATAATATAATCTTTGAAACTATAAATATATTTATAACTCTATATTTCAAAAAAAATCTAGCATTTACGTAAAACATTATAAACATAAAAGCATAACTTATAATTGTAGTTATAGCAGAAGCTATATAACCATACTTAGGTATAAAAATATAATTTAATCCTATATTTAGTAAAACAGAAGTTATAGTAATTATAGAATCAATATAAGTTTTCTTACTATAAGAGACATATTGACCATAGGCTGTATATAGAAAAAAGAAATTAAAACCTACTATTAAAAATAAAACTACATTCAAAGAGTTTAAATATTCTGGTGTAGCTAAAATATAGATAAACTCATAAGAAAATAGTACTAGAAATAGTGAAGTTCCAAATACAATTTTACTATTTGTTTTAAATATATTATCCAATAAAATATAATTTTTATCATTCATAGCTTTATAGAACAATGGTTGCCAAGATTTACCTACCGCACCAACTACTACTTGTATAAGCATAGCAATCATAAAAGCAAAAGAGTACAATCCTACATCTTCTGTATTTGTAAATTTATTTATCATTAGTCTATCAGCAAATGACAATCCAAAGCTAGAAAACATAGATGGAAGTACAGGCAATCCAAATAATAGTGAATATTTTATATATTTAAAATCAACTCTAAACTTCATTACTTTTATCAGTCTATACATACTATATATGGCCAATACACCATATCCTAATATATCACCATAAATTTTACCAAAAAATCTATTTTCATCTAAGTGCAACATGAAAAATATAACTAATATTAATAATATAATTGCTTGTATAAATTCTAAAATAACATTTTTCTTACTATACTCTTGTACTTGTAAAAAATCTAATTTTATTTTAACTAGCAAAGATAAAAAAGCTATAAAGAGTGTATATCTAAGTATATCTTGAGGTATTTCTAAAAGTATAGATATATCTTCAAGAAAATAAAAATAAGGAAATAAAAATAGAATAAAGAATAGTCCTAAAAACAGTAAATTTGAAAATAAAAAAGCTCCAAAGTCACCATTTTTTTCAAAATAATATCTTTTAAAAGAACCAAGCACTCCTAAACCTAATAAAGTAGATAAAAATGCTAGTACAGTAGAATACAGTGACATCATTCCAAATTCTGCAACACTTAAATAGTGTGTAAAAAAGGGAATACTAATAAAACCTAATGCTTTTATACTAACATTTCCTATAAGATAGTTGAGAGTATGTTTGATATTACTCATCTACTAGTTTTTTGATACCAAAATAGTTTCATTGTTTGTTTTATATCACTTAATCTTTCTCTTAATGATATTTTTTCCATATATTTCATATCTTTTATTTTTTGCTCTTCTTCATCAAAAAAACTCTCATTATATTTAAAATTATTATCAATATTTTCTTGATACCATTGATATACAGGCTTTGCAAAGTTGTTTTTTGTAGAAAAACTATCAAATATTTTATCCCTATACTTTAAAATATTCTCTATATATTTATTATGTTCATCTTCAGACATATTTTCTAAATAATCTATAAGTTTATCATTATCTTTAAAATTTCTTATATCTATAAAACACTCTTTTGGAATATATTTTTCCACAATAGGAGAACCTATATAGACTGGAACACATAAGGAAACAAAACAATCCAATATCTTTTCACTTAAATAATTATCTACAATAGCATTTTCCACTACAAAGTTAAATTTATATTGATTTAATGTTTCATGTTTTTTAGCATATTTTAATGCACCTTTATAATTTAACATATCTAATGGCCAATTCCCTCCATACACATCAATATTTTTATATTTAGCAAAAACTTCTCTTAAATGATATGTTTTTTGTAAATTTAATCCTATTTTTGTAAATTTTTCACTCTCTTCAAAATATCCTTCTCTTGATTCTTTTCTTAATATTATACAAGCAAACTTTCTACCTTTAGAAATATTATTGTATTCTTTCATTAAAAAATTATCATAAGATATTTGAGCAAATAAAATATTGTTATTATTTATATGTGCTGATAGATATGATAAACACAAATCATGATATTTCAACATATATTCTTTACTAAGCTTAATAGAACTATGTGCATCATAGTTTCTCATTACAATGGGAACTTCTCCTTTAAACTTAAGTAGTGTTTTTTCTATATCTTCTAAATTATCATCCTTTCCATAGGGTAGATGATAAATTAAAGGATTATTAAATTCTAAAATTTTATCTTGATATTCATAAAAATTATAAAGATTAAAATATTTACTTAATATAATAAAATGCCATGTAAGTGTAGTATCCATTAACTTGATATTATTTTTTAATTTTTCATTTATATCTTTAAGCTTTTTATCATAAAGGTAAGTTTGTTCTTTAAAAGCCAATATAAAAAATAAATCTATTTTTTGCATCTATATAATTCTTTCTAAACCATTTTCAGATATAAAATATATATTTTTTACTTGAATTTTATTATCTTTTATTTCTTTTAATATGTTTTTTTTACCTAAAGATGTTGTTATAATAATCACATCAACTTCTTTATCTATAAGTTCTTGATAGCTTGATATTTTAAGTCCTGCTGATGGTATATATTTATTAAATTTTCTGCTATCAGAATCTACAATAATTTCATCACCTTTTAAATAACTTTTAATTGTCTTTATAAATCCAGCACCTCTACCCTCTGCTCCCCAAATACAAATACTATCATTCTTTGATGCAATCTCTTTAAAATCATTTTGTAATATTTGTATAGCATTATTAAAATCTTGAGAAAGTCTATTTGAATGCTCTAATGCTTTTTTATACTCATTATTAATTTGGCAAACTATAACTATATTTTCATTATTATCTGTTGTATATGCCTCTAAAATATCAAAATGTAATCTTCTAAATAAATATTGTAAAGAATATAAAGAAAAATGAGATATATGCTCATGTATAAAATCATTTATTCTTAAACCATTTAGTGTTGGTTCTATATTTGGAACCTCAATAAATAATTTTGTTTCAAGATTAATATTTTGCATAACCCCAACTATAAACTCATAGGGATTTGTAAAATGCTCCATGACATGGCGTATAATTATCCAATCAATACTTTTATTTAAGTTCCTATTAGCATCAAAATAATCATTTATAATAGTAACATTATTTCTTTTTAGTATTTCATTATATGATGGTTCAAAGCCAATACAACTATTATTATACTTTGATATTTCATTTAAAAACAACCCATCACCTGAACCTACTTCTAAGATAGTTTTATGATTTATTTGATACTTATTGACTAAATCTACTACCAATTCAGATATATACTTTTTTTTTGCTTCATTTGTAAAATAAGTGCTATTGTTTTGTTTATATTCAAGTTGAACTGGGATTTGATTGTAAATATGAGAACATTTTTTACACATTACAATGTTCATGTCATAAACATTAGCTTTTAAAGCATCATCTCTATTTGTGGCTAAGTCTATATTTGAAATTGGAAAATCTTTTAATAAAACTATATTCTTAATCTTATTTTCACTACATACAGGGCAATTAATATTTTGTTGCATATTATCTTTCTACCATTTTCATTATCATAAATGATTCTGCATAATGTTTATTATCATTCATACTTACTCTATATCCATCTACTCTATTTTGCTGAAAAGTAATATCAAATAAACTACCAAATCTATTATGATTCTCACCATAACATGCTAAAGCTTCTTTTTTCAATTCAATAGTATCTGTTATATCTATAAAAAATCTAGGATAGAACACTTCTGGCAAAATATATTTATTACTTTGATACATCAATAGATTATCACAGTACCTTCCAGCCACATAAGAGATAGTAGCTGCATGAACATGATCTTGTTGAATATCACTGGTAAAATGCATTACGACTGTATCTATATTGTTATCTAAAATAAATCCCTCAATCTCTTGCATTTGCCTTTTATTAAATTCTAATTCTGTACAATTTGAAAGATGAAAATTTGTTATTTCCTTAATACCAAGGATTTTACAAGCTTTTGCACTCTCTTTGGTACTATCTTCATGATTGACATCAATATTCTTTTTCTCAAATAAAGTTTTATTATTGGTTAAAGTAAGTTTATATACCTCTTTACCCTCTTTAACCCATTTTGCCATACTACCACCAGCACCGAGTTCTGCATCATCATAATGAGCACCTATTACTAAAATATTTTGCATCCTAATCCTTTTTCCAAACAACTCTATTTACATAATCTGTGTAACTTAATAATATACGCAATACTTTATCAGAAACATTTGGCATACTATAATCCATAACATCTCTTAAAGTATCTTTTTCTTGAGATTCTAGTACTTTAAGTCCCTGCATAACTCTCATCTTTTCTAATCCTACCATCATTACACTTGCTTCTTCCATAGCTTCTGGTCGTTCATGTGCTTGACGAATATTTAAAGCACGAAATTTCATTATAGATGACTCTTCACTTATCGTTCCACTATCACTTAAAACTACAAACGATTCTAGCTGAAGCTTATTATAATCATTATAACCCATTGGTTTCATTAAATGAATATGGGGATGAAATTCTATTTTATGCATCTCTATTTTTTTTCTTGTTCTTGGGTGTGTTGAAACTATAATTGGCATATCATAGGTATTAGCAATTTCATTCAATGTTTTTACTAAATCATGAAAGTTTTTCTCGCTTCCTATATTTTCTTCTCTATGAGCAGAAACTACAAAGTACTTTTCTTTTTCTAAGTTTAATCTTTTTAAAATAGTGGATTTTTTAATATTTTCTATTTTAGAATGAACAACTTCATAAATAGGACTTCCTGTTTTTATAATTCTATCAGCAGGCAATCCTTCCCTTAAAAGATACTCCCTTGCTATATCACTATATGTCATATTAATATCTGATATATGATCTACAATTTTTCTGTTTGTCTCTTCTGGTACTCTTTGATCAAAACATCTATTTCCAGCTTCCATATGAAATATTGGTATCTGTCTTTTTTTCGCAGGTATTGCACATAAACAAGAATTAGTATCACCAAGAAGCAACAATGCATCAGGATTGACTTTTTCTAATATAGGATCAATCTTAATTAAAATATTTCCTATAGTCTCAGTAGCATTCCCAAGAGCAGCATCTAAAAAATAATCAGGTTTCCGTAAATTAAAGTCTTGAAAAAATACTTCATTTAACTCATAATCATAGTTTTGTCCGGTATGAACAATAATATGTTCTATCGCTTCTGAATTCTCTAATTTTTGTAATACACAAGCTAACCGTATTATCTCTGGACGCGTTCCAACAACTGTCATAACTTTTAATTTTTTCATACTAAACCTTTAAAAAATATGTATCGGGATTATTTACATCAAACTGTTCATTTGCCCATAAAATCAATAATAACTCTTCACTACCAATATTTGTAATATTATGTGTATATCCAGGTATCATTTCTACTATTTCTATTAACTTATCACTTACTTCATAAGTGATGGTTTCATCTGTAAAAATATGTCTAAATTCTATTTTTGCTTTCCCTTTTACAACTAAAAATTTTTCATTTTTTGTGTTATGATAGTGATTTCCTCTTGTTATGCCTGCTTTAGTTGTTGACAATGAGAATTGACCAGAGTCTTGAGTCTTTAATATTTCGTAAAATGTACCTCTATCATCTTTATGACCATTCAGTTTATATGAAAAATCATTTATATCAAGATAACTTAAATATGTTGCATATAAAACTCTCTCAAATCCACTACTAACAGTTGGAATTACTAAAGAACTTCTATTTTCTTTAAAAGAAAATAGAAGTTCTTTAATCTCACCTAGGGTTTTATTGTATATAATAGGAATTGTAATATAACCAGCTTCTTCATTAGATAAACATTTAAAAAAACTATTTACAACATCATCTATATAAACTAAATTCATCTTATATGATGAATCACTTATCTCTACATTTATATTATGAGAAATATTATAACACCAAGTTGCTATTACACTATTATAATTAGGTTTGCACCATTTACCAAATACATTTGGCAATCTATAAATATAACATTTTACTTGAAACTCTTTTGAGTAATTTAATATAATTTTTTCTGCTGCTAATTTACTTTTTCCATAATCATTATATAAAATTGCTTGAGTAGAAGATGAAAAGATTATTGGAATTTTCTTTTTTAATTTTCTGAGTATATCTATTAAATATTTAGTTAAATCTACATTTCCCTCATAAAACTCACTACTATTTTTTGGACGATTTACCCCAGCTAAATGATATATAAAATCAACTTCTTTTACATATGCTTCTAATATAGTTAAAGAATCATTTTTATTAAATAAATATACTTGTATCTCTTCATCCCTTTTTAGATGTTTTATTAAATTTTTAGCTATAAATCCATTTGAACCTGTAATTAATATTTTCATAAAATAAACTCTATATTTTTTCGTATACATATATATATTTATGAGTCTGTTTTAATTTTAAACCCCTAAATATTTCATATATTTTTGTCCAATATCTTATAGGAATACCAAATTTATAAGACATATTATATACTTCTTTTTTTCTCATTTGATAATGGTATTTTTCTAAAAGTTTTTCTATTTTATTGGTATCTTTTGTATTAAAAAATTGTGGACCCATTGCTAAAGAAATAAAAATATATCTACTAGATAATTTTAATATTTTTTCTAATGTGCTCATGTAATTATCAACATAATATAAAACTTCATTAAGTAAAATTAAATCATATTTTTTTATATTTTTAGTATATTTATTAGTTTCATCAATATATCCTACATGTAATTCATTATAAATTTTTTTTTCTTTTGCTAAGGTAATAGCTGTCTGAGATATATCCACCCCAACTAATTTTTTATCACTACTTACAATAGAAGATAAAAAATTACCTTCTGCACATCCTAAATCTAATATATTATTAGATTTATCTATAAATGAATTTATAATATTTTTTTTTACTATATACATTGGATCCTTTATATTGAAACCCCAATGACTTTTACCATCTTTATAAAAATCATCAAATTTATTTTTTATTTCTTTTTTATCATATCCTATTGTTTTCATTTAATAACTCCAATATTTTTTAAATCATCTTGAATTTCATATAAATGTAACAACAATTCTTTCATTTCAACTTCATTTAACCTATATGTATTGTGAGAATGGTATTCTAAAGCTTTAGTTATACTACTCTCTCCAATTTCTTCATATATCTCATAATTTAAATCTCTGTTATCTATAGGAATTCTATAGTATCTATCCATATCAAGAGCTTTTACCATCTCTTCTTTAGTTAAAAGAGTTTCATACACTTTTTCACCATGCCTAGTTCCTATAATTTTTATAGGATGATCAGGTTTATTAAATAAATTCTTCAATGTATTTGCTAAAAGTTCAACTGTAGCAGCCGGTGCTTTTTGTACAAAAATATCTCCATTGTTTGCATTTGAAAATGCAAACAATACTAAGTCCACAGCATCATCTAAACTCATCATAAATCTAGTCATATCTGGATTTGTAATAGTAAATGGTTTATCTTCTTTTAATTGTTGTATAAATATTGGAATTACAGAACCACGACTTGCCATAACATTACCATATCTAGTACATGAGATTATAGTTTCATCTTGATTTAAATTTCTACTTTTTGATAATGCAACTCTTTCCATCATCGCTTTACTCATACCCATAGCATTTATAGGGTACACAGCTTTATCTGTACTCAAGACAATCACTTTTTTTACTTTTTCTTCAATAGCTACATTGAGTACATTTTCAGTACCTACTACATTTGTTTTAACTGCTTGCATAGGATAAAATTCACAAACAGGAACCTGCTTTAAAGCTGCCGCATGAAATATAAAATCAACATTTTTTACTGCATCTTTTATAGAGTTAAAATCTCTAACATCACCTAAATAAAATTTTATTTTTATATTTTTATATTTTTTTCTCATATCATCTTGTTTTAACTCATCACGAGAAAAAATTCTTATCTCTTTTATATCAGTATCTAAAAATCGTCTTAAAACTGCATTTCCAAAACTTCCTGTTCCACCTGTGATTAACAATATTTTATCTTTAAACATTTTTTTCCTTCAATAATTTTATGATTAATTGTACCTTTTCAAAACTATTCAAATATTTTTTATTTGAATTTAAATAAAATTTTTTATTTATAGATATTGCTATTTCAAAAATATTATAAATATCCATAAGATAATGATTTTTATTAACAAGTTCATTAAGATAATCATCTAGTATATCAATCTCATCTTTATTTAGATAAATTCTCACAATAACTATTAAAAATAAAATGTCAAATTCAAAAAAACCTTTATATTTTACATTTTCAAAATCAATAAATTTAATTTCATTGTTATTTGAAACTAAAATATTATTGTAATGAAAGTCATTATGAGAAAAACTACTTTTTAACTTTACTACTTTTAATTTGTCAATCAATTTATTAGCTTTTAAAATTAAAAGTTTATTGATTATTTTATTTAAAAAACTATCAATAATATTTATTTTTATATCTTTTGCTTGGAATGGATGACTGTTGCATAAAGAAGAAATATACCTAAAAATATTATTATAATTAACTATATCATTATTTTCTCTACACACATTTCCATCAAAAATTTTAATACTATTTATCAAATTTTGAATTACTTCTATTTTATTGTTATTCTTAATCAAAAAATCTCTTAAAGAAATACTTTCAAAATATTCAAAAATTAAAATATTATCTTTATAGCCTACTAATTTAGGCATAATTGAAAGGCTTTTATTTTTCTCATAAAACTCTTTTTCTATAGTAAATTTCTCTTTTATATTTACTGGGGTTTTATCTTGATCAAATGCTTTTAATAGGTAATAAACATCCTTATATTTAACTTTTAAAATATAAGTCTTTTTTCTATAATTGTATTGTAATAATTGTTCTAATTTATAATCATTTTCTTTTAAAAAAACTTCTAAAAAAATAGGTATGTTGCTCATTAATTTATAATCTCTTTATCTTTTAAAAATTTTATAATACTGTCAGGTGTTTCTTTAAAAGGTATTTCTACTAAATAATTTTCTGTTTTACTAAAAATATCTATATATATATTTCTAATACTATGTATAATATCATCAATAGTTAAAAAATTATAATCACTCTTTTTATTAGCATTTAGTAGTGTAAATATCTCAAAAAACATTTTAAATTCTCTTAAAGCCACATTCAAACTTCTTGCAGCTAAATCCTCTTTTGAGATATTACTAATGCTTATCTCATCTGTATCTACCCTTACATAGTATAAAACTTTTTTTAATTTAGATTTTAATACTATTTGTGTGCTCAATAATTTTTGAGGATTTACTTTAATAATAGGATCTTGATGTAAAAATTTAACTTGTAAATCCCATAATAACTTTTCTTTTAAAGTCAGAAATTCATAAGTTTTATTTAAAATTTTAGGATTAAATTGAATATCTGTTTCATATATAGACAATGCTTTAGGATTATAATAAGTCCAACCATCGTCCCCTATTATTCCAAAATCTTCTGCTAAATATTTATACTTTTTATTTTCTAAAATCTTAAATAAACTACTTGTTTTACCACTACCACCTGTCCCTGTAATGGCTATAGCTTCTCCATTTTTACTAAAAATACCAGCATGTAAAAATGTCTTTTTCTTTTTTAAAAGTTCTAATTGTAAAATATACCAAAACAATCCATATGATAAAATAGTATTTTTTTCAATAGTATTTTTTCCATATAAAAAACTTTGAATTTTTGCTTTTATACTTTTTGACATAAATTCAATATCAATTTTTACTTCATTATCATTAAATAAATTAGTAACTTTATATTTTATAGGATATAATGATTTATAATAAAATTCTCCTTTGTTAAACTTACAATTATTTCCTGAAGTTACTTTATAATCTAAATTTGTATCATTAAAACCAATACTAATATCTATTTTTTTTTCATCCTTTTCTATTGCTTCTAATTCTTTTACTATCAATTCTCCTACAATATGTGTAGTATCTATTGAGACATTAATCCCTGCTATATTTAGTATTTTATTTATCATCACTTAAAATCTCCCAATATCCACTTCTTGCACTACCAACTCTTTTGATGATACCATCTTTTTTTAATCTTGATAAATGTTTAT
>Ga0256837_1001645_pt1 | contig 15116 bp, 13 predicted proteins | sample 4562384metaG_FD_185976 | JGI IMG/M metagenome (GOLD analysis project Ga0256837, IMG submission 185976) | Hydrothermal vent microbial communities from Guaymas Basin, Mexico - 4561-384 | ecosystem: Environmental > Aquatic > Marine > Hydrothermal vents | place: Mexico: Guaymas Basin | collected... | reverse complement strand
ATAAAGAGAGCTCTTTTAATGATAACAAAGCTCATAAGATTTCAAAGAGTAGTTTTTTGGAACTGGAGCAGTTTGTTTTAGCCCATGAAGAGAGTAGTAATTACCTCAAACTTAGCTCAAAGAAAAAATTTGGAAAAATTCTGCAAGCTCAAAACTATGTAGGGGTGATCCAAACGCAAGATGGTACTACAATTGAGATCTTGCCAAAGATAGAGAGTGCAACAACAGAGGACTCAAAAACTATTCTCCTAAAAATGTTAAAAACCCTCAAAAAATCCCCTTTCAAACACTTCAACACAGCAAACTTCAAAGCGGCTAAACTGCCACTTTTAGAGATCTTTATCTCTATGTTTTTAGAAGAGCTTGCTATTTTGATTCGCAAGGGTATTAGAAGTAGTTATATACAAAAAGAGGAGAATCTTCACTTTTTAAAAGGAAAACTCAAACTCTCTAAGCAGCTAAAACACAACACTGTTCATAAAGATAGGTTTTTTGTAGAGTATGAGGAGTTCTCAAATAACAGAGTAGAGAACCAACTTATAAAAACCACCTTGGAGTATTTGTACAAAAAGTCTCGCTTAAGTAAAAACCAACAAAAGATACGAGAGTATCTTTTTGTGTTTGATGAGGTTTCATCGACCCATACCCCAAAGGAAGATTTTAAAAAGGTACAACTTAGCAGAGAGACAAAGGCTTATGAGTCTGTACTACTCTATGCAAAAACTTTTTTGCTAGAGAACTCTTTTTCACCTTACAAGGGCTCAGATGTTGCGTTTGCACTCTTGTTTGATATGAATCTGCTTTTTGAGTCTTATGTGGGAGCTTATTTGAAGAAAAAATACAAAGACATAAGGCTTCAAGACAAGGGAAAATATCTTGTTGATTCCCATAAAAAATTTGCCCTTAGACCAGATATAGTACTCTACAAAGATACAAAAAATGAGATAATAGCTGATACAAAGTACAAAAATATCACCTCCCAAAAAGATATAAGCCAAGCAGATATGTACCAGCTCTATGCCTATGGAACAAAGTATAAACATACTTCTGAACTTTATCTGATATACCCTAAAAATCAAAATATTTTCAAGCAAAGATACAGCTATATTAAAGATGATCTTTATTTAGAGATTTTGTTTTTTGATCTTGCAAAAGATTTTTCACAAGAGATAGGATTATGAGCAGAGCAAAAGGGGATGTAGCTGAAGATAGAGCAGTGGAGTATCTCAAAGAGTGTGGTTTTTTTATTGTTGAGAGAAATTTTTATAGCCGTTTTGGTGAGATAGATATTATAAGCACAAAAGATAATGTGTTGCATTTTGTAGAGGTTAAAAGTGGTGAAGATTATGAAAGTGCCGTAGAAAATATAACCCCTTCTAAGTTGCAAAAGTTGATTAAAACAGCACATATCTATATGAAAAAAAATTCATTAGATGTTGATTTTACTCTCGATGGTGTAATTGTTACACCACAAACAATAGAGCTTTTGGAAAATATTACTTTGTAAATGCTATAATAATTCCAATATATAAAATAGGATGATTGATGCAAGCAAAAATATTTTTCGGTTCATCTGAGGCAACAAAAGAGAATCTTAGTGAGAGAAAATCTCCCTATAATGGCAAAGTGGTCTCCATCGCTCCAATTTGCGATGAAGAAGATGCAAATAAAGCACTGCGTATTGCACAAGATGCAGCGAAAATAACAAAAAAATCAACACTTTCACAAAGATGCAACTGGCTTTTGGATGTTGCAGAAAAACTCAAAGCAAACAAAGAAGATATAGCAAAAACTATCACCGATGAGGTGGGAAAACCTATTGCATTTGCTCGTGTTGAGGTAGATAGGTGTATCGAGACTGTGACACTCTCGGCTGAGACGATGCGCACTATGGCTGGTGAGACCATCAACACCGATGCAATGGCAAGTGGCAAAAAAACACTCAGCTTTTTTCGCCGTGAGAGTGTGGGTGTGGTGGTTGCCATAACACCATTTAACTTCCCACTCAACCTTGTAGCACACAAACTTGCTCCTGCACTAGTAGCAGGAAATGCAGTGGTACTCAAACCAACACCAGAAGCACCACTTACTGCTTACAAGTTTGCAAAACTCTTTATAGAGAGTGAGTATGCAATAGCTGATGCACTCTCGGTAGTGTATGGTGATGCTGAAGTTGGTTCGGCTCTTATCACCTCAGATATCCCTCGTGTTATAAGTTTTACAGGGAGTGTGCCTGTTGGAAATATCATCACCAAAAACGCAGGGATCAAAAAAGTGGGTCTTGAGCTTGGTGGAAACGCAGCAACATTTGTAGAAAAGTCAGCAGATCTTGCCCTTGCTGCACAAAGGTGTGCTTTGGGTGCGTTTGTAAACTCAGGGCAGGTGTGTATAAGTTTACAACGTATTTATGTACAAGTTGAGGTGTATGATGAGTTTGCAGAGCTGATGGCAAAAGAGACCCAAAAACTCAAAATCGGCAGCCCTTATGATGATGACACTTTCATGGGACCACTTATCGATGATGATGCAGCAGAACGTGCAATGGGTTGGGTAGAATCTGCCATAGAGGAGGGTGCAAAGCCACTGCTTTCACCACATAGAGAGGGAAGAATGTTTCATCCTTGTGTGATGGCAGATGTAAGAGATGATATGGCAATAGTATGTGAAGAGGTGTTTGCTCCTATCGTTTCTCTTGTAAAAGTGGATGATTTTGATGATGCCCTGCCTCGCATGAACAACTCCCCTTATGGGTTGCAGTTTTCAGTCTTTACAAACGATCTGAGTATCACTTCGCGTGCCATAGATGAGCTTGAAGCTGGTGGGGTAGTGATAAACGATATGCCAACCCTGCGTTTTGATATCCAGCCTTATGGTGGGGTCAAACTCTCAGGTGTTGGGCGTGAGGGTCCTAGATTTGCCATTGAGGAGATGACAGAGATCAAGTCTGTTGTGATTTGTTAAAGGAAAAAACCATGGGTGAAAAAGAGCTAAGTAACTACAGCTACGAAGATTATCTCGATATTGATGCTACAACATCCAAAGAGGAGAGAGTTGAGCTTATTTTTGGTGATATCTTTATGATGAGTGGTGCAAGTAGAGTGCATCAAGATGTAGTTGGTAATATGTTTTTTGTTTTTAAAAACCTGCAAAAAAAGAGAGGGTGCAGTGCTGTTATAGCACCTTATGATTTGAAGTTTGAGTGTGATGATACCACCAATGTAGTCCAACCCGATGTGATCCTTTTTTGTCAAGATGAGCAGATACCCTGTTTGGTTGTAGAGGTACTCTCCCCCTCAACAGCACTCAAAGATAAAACACTTAAAAAAGAGCTTTATGAGTGTGTAGGGATTGGGGAGTATCTTATTGTCGATCCACTCAATCATTATGTAGATAGATATATCTTTAAAGATGGGGTACTTCATTACGATAAATGTTATGGTAAAGAGGATAAGATGGAGCTTGTGTGTCTTGGTGAAGAGGTGGATGTAGAGGGTTTTTTTGAGTAGAAAAAAAGTGGTTATCTCTGCATGTATCTTGGGTGAGTATTGCCGTTATGATGGTAAAACCAAAAAGATAAACGCAGTAGCAGAGGCATTTAAAGAGTATGAGATTATCTCTTTTTGTCCAGAAGCACCCCTTTTTGGGACACCCCGTGAGAGGATCAGTGTTGTAAAATGCGCTGAATCTCACCGTATCATTACAGATGAGAGCAAGATCGATGTAACTCAAAAACTCCAAATGCAGATAGAATCTTTTTGTACAAATCATCCAAATATTGATGCAATAGTTCTTAAGTCAAAAAGCCCCTCTTGTGGGTATAAAACAACCCCTGTTTTAGATGAGAATAAAGAGATTTTATACTATGCAAACGGCATTGCAGCCGATATATTTTTACAAAAATATCCAAATATCCCCATCAAGAGCGAAAACGACTTTTAAATAACTTAGATTTGAGCACTTTTTAGGTATAATCGCGCAATTTATTATAAGAGATATGAAGATGGATATTAGAGAAGAATACCTCAAATTTTTTGAATCAAAAAACCATACCAGAGTAGCATCGGCTCCTCTTGTTCCAGATGATGCGACACTTTTGTTTAACAATGCAGGGATGGTACCTTTTAAGTCGATTTTTACAGGGGAAGTTCCAACACCACAAAACCCACGTGCTACATCTTGTCAGACATGTATCCGTGCGGGTGGAAAACACAACGACCTTGAAAATGTAGGTCACACAGCACGCCACCATACATTTTTTGAGATGCTTGGAAACTTCAGTTTTGGGGATTACTTCAAAGAGGAAGCCATCGCTTATGCTTGGGAGTTTATCACTGAAGTTATCAAACTGCCTGTTGAGAAACTTTGGGTAACTGTGCATGAGAGTGATGATGAAGCAGAGGAGCTTTGGAAGAAGCATATCTCAGCAGATAGAATCATGCGTCTTGGCGATGCAGATAACTTCTGGTCTATGGGTGATACAGGTCCGTGTGGTCCATGCTCTGAGATCTTTTATGATCAAGGCGAAGAGAACTTCAACGGTCCAGAGGATTATATGGGTGGTGAAGGTGATAGATTTTTAGAGATCTGGAACCTTGTTTTTATGCAGTATGAGGTAAAAGAAAAAGGGGGAGAGAGACTCCCACTTGCAAAACCTTCCATCGACACAGGTATGGGGCTGGAGCGTGTTGTAGCGATCAAAGAGGGTGCTACCTCAAACTACGGTTCAAGCCTTTTTATGCCACTTATCAAAAAAGTTGAAGAGCTTATCTCAAAAGAGTATGAGTATGCTAGTGGTGCTTCTTATCGTGTGATTGCTGACCATATCCGTACAGCTGTGTTTTTACTCTCACAAGGGACAAACTTCTCAAATGAGGGGCGTGGATATGTGCTTCGCAGAATCCTTCGTCGTGCAGTAAGACATGGTTACCTGCTAGGGTTTCGTGAGCCTTTTATGCACAAACTTGTAGATACTCTAGTTGCTATTATGGGCAAAGAGTACAGCTATCTTGCTCAAAAAGCTGAAATTGTCAAAGAGCAGATAGAGCTTGAAGAGGCGAGATTTTTTAAGACTATTGAGTCTGGGATAGCACTCTTTGAAGCAGAGCTTGAAAATACAAAAGATATCTTTAGTGGTGAAGTTGCATTTAAACTCTACGATACATACGGTTTCCCACTAGATCTTACAGAAGATATGCTCAAAGAGAAAGGGCTTAAACTCGATTCTGAGAAGTTTGATACACTGATGCAAGAGCAAAGAAGCCGTGCAAAAGCTGCATGGAAAGGTTCAGGCGATGAGGTAACTCATGGTGACTTTAAAGAGCTTTTAGAGGAGTTTGGTGAGAATGAGTTTGTAGGTTATGAGCTTACAGAGTCAAAAGCAAAAGTTTTGGCACTTTTAGATGAGAACTTCCATAGAGTCTCAAGCCTTGATATCTCTCAAAAAGGGTGGGTGCTTTTAGATGAGACACCTTTTTATGCTGAGAGTGGTGGACAGTGTGGTGATGTGGGTGAGCTTCAGTGTCGTGCAAAAGTAGTTGATACGAAGAAGTTTTTTGGGCTTAACCTTTCTGAGATAGAGGTGACATCAAGTATCAAAGAGGGGATAAATGTTGATTGTATCGTAGATATAAGCCGCAACGAGATCACAAAACACCACTCAGCAACACACTTGCTTCATGCTGTGCTTTACGATGTGCTTGGTGAGCATATCTCTCAGGCAGGTTCACTCGTTGAAGCAAAAAGATTGCGTTTTGACTTCTCCCATCCAAAAGCACTTGAACATGCAGAACTTGCTGAGATTGAGCAGCGTGTTAACGCACTTATTGCCAGAGCGATAGACGCAAAAACGCAGGTGCTGCCAATAGAAGAAGCGAAAAAAAGTGGTGCAAAAAGTCAGTTTGGTGAGAAGTATGGTGATGAGGTAAGAGTGGTAAGCTTTGATGATGCTTCTGTTGAGTTTTGTGGTGGTGTGCATGTAGATAACACTGCATCTATTGGAAGCTTTATTATCACAAAAGAATCAGGTGTAAGTGCTGGTGTAAGACGTATAGAGGCTGTGTGTGGTCAAGCAGCTTATGAGTACTTCTGTGAGCAGAGAATCACCCTCAAAGAGGTGGAAGCTGAGGTGAAAAACCTTGATGTTATCGCAGGTATCAAACGTCTCAAAGCAACCATTTCAGAGCTAAAAACAGAACTCAAAGAAGCTCAAGAGTCTGCAAAAGTTGAGATACAAGCTCAAGAGATAAACGGTGTAAGTGTTATTGTAGAGGAGTATCCTGCGGGTGATATCAAAGAGAAAATCGATGCTCTTAAAAATGAAAACGAAGCAGTTTGTGCAATGCTCTTTCAAGTAAAAGGGGAGAAAGTTCTTATCGCTGCTGGTGTAAAAGGTGCAAATGCCAAAGCTGGAGATTGGATCAAAAAAGTTGCTCCTATCCTTGGTGGAGGGGGTGGTGGTCGCCCAGACTTTGCCCAAGCTGGTGGAAAAGATGCAAGTAAACTCCCTCAGGCAAAAGAGGCTTCCCTTGCATACCTTCAAGAGGTGCTTTAACATATGAAAGAGATGATATATCATATCTTTGGTGAGTATGCAACTATCATCATCTTTTTGCATGTTATCTCAGCAGTTGTATGGGTTGGTGGGATGATAGCGATGCGTTTTGCAGCACATCAGTCGTTTATGCAGATAGAATCTCCGCTACACCGTTTGGAGAGAATCTCTCACTCACTTAAGAGACTCTTTACAATTGTGACACCTTTTGTGATTATTCTTATCATCACAGCTGTGATTATGGCAGTTGGACTTGGATTTCGCGAGGCTGCAGTTGATGCCAATCACAATGTTATCGATGAGAATGCGATGTTTATATACAACATAGTACATCTCAAAGAGGTGATTTGGATGGTGATGGCTACTAACCTTGCAGCGATGATATGGAGAAGAAATAAAGCACAAAAACTCCTAGATAAAGGTGATAGCACAGGTGCAAAGAAAAATCTTGGAGTTATTGGCAAATATATGGTACCGCTCAACATCGCTCTTGGTGTGTTGGCTATCTTTTTGGGTGTATTTTTGAGAAACTCATAATGATACGTCTTGCCTCTTCTTCTCAAACCCGTGCTATGCTTTTACAAAACGCAGGTGTTGCGTTTATCCAAGAGAGTGTAGATTTTGACGAGGAGAGCATTATCGCTTCAAGTCCTAAAAACTTTGTCTATCAGGCAACTATGGGCAAGTATGAAGCAAACCTCAGAGCCTTTGGATATGATGAGTACCCACTCTTGGTTGCCGATACAGTAGTAACAAGCCAAAATCTTATCCTTAGAAAAGCTCGTTGTGTTGATGATGCACGCAATATTTTAATGACACAAAGTGGAAATATTACCAGCATTATCACCTGTATGATCTACCACTCAAAAGCAAAAAAACTCGTAGATATCTCAAAGACCGATTATCTTTTTGAACGTTTTGATGAGGCAGACTTAGAGAGGTATCTTGACTCTGGAGAGTGGAAAGGGAAAGCTGGCGCCTGTATGGTGGAGGGTTTTTGCAAACCCTACATCAAAGAGGTAAGAGGGTATGAGTCCACTGCTATGGGGCTGAGTGTAGAAGTGCTCAAGAGGTTTATGTAGTGGAGTTTTATGCAAAAGAGCTCAAAGCACTGCAAAGAGCAGGCCGTTTTCGTACAAGAGAGCTTGTAGATGAGGAGCTTTGTGATTTTGCATCAAACGATTATCTCGGACTTGCACACAACAAAACACTCCACACTCAAACCTGCCAAAAACTCTCTTATCAATCTATCCACGCTCCAAAAGCCTCTATGCTTGTCAATGGCTACCATGCAATCCACCAAGAGTTTGAACAAGCACTCTGTGAGGCAAACGGTTTTGAGGATGGCATTGTGTTTGGGAGTGGGTTTAATGCCAACATAGCACTCATAGAATCACTTTGCCGCAGAGGTGATGTGGTGTTTATGGATGAGCTTTACCATGCCTCAGGTGTTTTGGCAACCCATTTTGAAGCGGTAGATGTGGTGTTTTTCAGACACAACGATATGGCACACCTCAAAGAGCTTTTGGCAGCTACAGCTGCAAAACGCAGTATCATCGCAGTTGAGGGGATCTACTCGATGGATGGTGATATGTGTGACAAAGAGGTGTTTGAGATAGCCGATAGCACAGAGGCGCTTCTTATTGTTGATGAAGCGCACAGCTCAGGGGTGGTAGGCAAAAAACTGATGGGAGTGTTTGATTATTACAACATCACCATTAAGCCAAACCACATAAAGATGGGGACACTTGGCAAAGCCTATGGGAGCTTTGGAGCGTATATCTTAGCAAGTGAGCATATCATCACATATTTGCTCAACCGTGCAAAACCACTCATCTATGCAACTTCACTCTCACTGTATGATACACTTCTTGCACACAATGCACTGCGTTTTATTCTTCAAAACACAGCAGAATTAAAAATGCAGATAGAACAAAGACAAAAGATGGTGCAAGAGGAGTTTGGGCTTGATGTTGCTGGGTTGATAGTACCACTTGTTGTGGGGGATAACACAAAAGTGATGCAGATAAAAGAGCAGCTCAAAAAGGAGGGCTTTTTGGTTGGTGCGATCCGTCAGCCTACAGTTGCCAAAGCGATTATCCGTGTGATTATCAGGGTTGGAGAGAGTGAAGAGAGGTTGCGTTTTGTGCTAAGACGACTTAGAGAGTTGCTATGTTAGAGATTAGCAAAGTTCATATCTCACTTGATGAGAAGGTGTTGGTAGATTGCTCTTTTGGTATCAAAAACTCTTTGGCTCTTGTGGGGCAGAGTGGAAGTGGTAAGAGTTTGACACTCAAAGCACTTTTGGGAATGTTGCCATCACAGATGGAGTGCAAACTTGAACTTGATGCACCTTTTGAGCTTAAAGCTGGAGAGACAGTGGCACTAGTTCCTCAAAACCCTTTTACAGCATTATCGCCACTTACCAAGATAAAAAAGCAGTTTTTTGGTTCACATCAAAGGGTTGAAGAGCTTTTTGATTCTTTGGGACTTGATAAACAACTTCTTGAAAGGTTTCCACCAGAACTCTCAGGTGGACAGCTTCAGCGAGTAGTGATTGCCATAGCACTTGAGTCAAAACCAAAACTTCTTTTACTTGATGAGCCAACCACTGCACTCGATCCTCAAACAAGAGTAGTGATCTTAGATCTTCTGAAAAAACTGCAAAAACTCCAGCAGTTTTATATGCTTTTTGTTACTCATGATATATCTTCAGCAGCACATTTATGTGATGAGATATCAGTACTTCATTATGGCAAAATCGTAGAGAGTGGTATAATGACAGAGGTATTACAAAACCCACAAGAACAATATACAAAAACATTAATAGAAGCAAATTTTACCAATAGGAATTTTCGACAATGATAAAAAAGATATTTTTTTCACTTCTTTTACTTGGTTTGCTTTCACCTTTTTTGGTGTTAGGTTATTTTTTAACAGCTTATAGTTATGATATCTCCCCTTTAGTTGAGTATAAACCAGAGATCAGTTCAAGGATTTACGATAGAAATGGTGACAAGATAGCAAATGTTTTTCATAAAAAACACCGTTTTTATGCGACATTTGAAGAGATTCCACCCCGTGTTGTTGAAGCACTTGTTGCCATAGAAGATACAACATTTTTTGAACACCCAGGGGTCAATATAGATGCGATTTTTCGTGCAGCGATAAAAGTTGTTCGTGCTGGAAAAGCGGTGGAGGGTGCAAGTACCATCACTCAGCAGCTTGTAAAAAATGTGCTACTAACCCGCGAGAAAAAACTCTCTCGTAAGATCAAAGAAGCTATCTATGCGATCAAGATTGAAAGATCTTTGAGTAAAGAACAGATACTTGAGCGTTATCTCAATGAGATATACTATGGACATGGGTATTATGGTATAAAAACAGCAGCTGATGGATACTTTCATAAAAAACTCTCAGATCTTACACTCAAAGAGATCGCTATCTTAGTAGGACTGCCAAAAGCACCAAGTACCTATGCACCAACAAAAAATTATGAGATCTCTATGGGAAGAGCCAATAGGGTTCTTAAACGTATGTATGTGCTAGGATGGATAGATGAAAAAACATATACCCTCTCTCTGGAGGAGAGACCAAAGGTGTATGATACAACATTAACACAAAATAAAGCACCTTTTATCGTGGATGAAGTTGCTCGTCAAATGAGAGCAAAAGGGATGAAAGATCTTCGTACAGGTGGTTATGAAGTCTACACCACAATAGACTTGCGTTTACAAGCTGCAGGAAGAGAAGCTTTGAAGTATGCTTACAATCTTTCTTTAAAGAGGATAGAAGGCTACCGTGCAAAAGCTGAAGCTAAAGCGAAAAAACTTGGTATAGAAGTAGAGTATGATGATGCAAATACTTCATTGCTCAATGGTGCTTTAGTCTCTCTTGATTCTGCAACAGGTGATGTGTTAGCGCTTGTTGGAAGTACTGATTATAAAAAAAGTTCCTACAATCGTGCTACACAAGGAAGACGCCAACCAGGAAGTGCATTTAAGCCTTTTATCTATCAGGTTGCTATTGATCTTGGTTTTAGTGGAGCAACACCTTTAGTTGATATTGCAAAAACATACGAGTATGAAAAAGATGGAGAGGAGAAAAAGTGGAGACCACATAACTACTCTAAAAACTATCATGGACTCATTACACTTCGTGAAGCACTTATTCACTCCTCTAATCTTGCAACGATCAACCTTGTAAATGATATTGGACTTGGAGTTCTTCTTCGTGAGTTTAAAAAGTTTGGGATCAAAAATATACCAAATGATCTCTCTATCTCTTTGGGGACTATGTCTATGAGTCCACTAGAGCTTGCAAAATATTACACATCATTTTCAAATAAAGGTGTACAAAAAGGGACAAATCTTATCAGCTATATAGAAAAGAACTCTCAAAAAATCTATGATAAAACAGATGTAACCAGAGTAATCACCACACCTACACAAAGCTACATTATGACAACAATACTTCGTGATGTTGTAAATCGTGGTACAGGAATCCGTGCACGTGTCAAAGGGATAGAACTCGCAGGGAAAACAGGAACAACCAACAACAATGTTGATGGATGGTTTGCAGGGTTTTCACCTACTATGGAGACAGTGGTTTGGTTTGGAAATGATGACAACACACCAATGCATAAAAAAGAGACAGGTGGACGTATAAGTGGACCTGCATTTTCTCACTATTTTAAAGATGTATTGAGATATTACCCACAGATACAAAGAAAATTTGAGCAACCAGAGGGGATTGTGGAAGTGACGATCAAGGGAAGAAAAGAGTATTTTAGTGATATTTCAAAACCACCAAAATCAGACCAGCAAGAAGATCCTCAAGAGGAGCTGCTCTTTTAGGGTGGTTATATGGAGTGAGAGATGATCTCTCTAAACTCCATCTACACGAAGAACTTTTGTTTTTCCTACCATCAGATCAATTGTCATTAAAATTCTTTTAAATACAGACTCTTGACGATACTCCAAGTTGTGTTTTTTACAGATATCTTTTACGATAGGCTGCATCTTTTGGTAAAAAGAGTGTGGCATATTTGGAAAGAGATGATGCTCTATCTGGTAGTTTAAAAACCCATGTCCAAAGTCGATAAGGTCAGTTCCAGTATTGTAGTTTACACTTCCCATGATTTGGCGAAGGTAATATTCACCTTGCGATTTGTGTGGTGTTGAGAATTGGTAGATATCTTCTGCTGAGTGGTTTGGAACGATCACTAAAAATGAGTGAAGATTTGCAAAAAACTCAGCTAAAACCAACCAACCAAATGCAGTTACAACTGCACCCCATCCCCATGGTGAGAAGAGTAGAGGAAGTAGTATAAACTGAAATACACCATAAGGAAGGATATATTCTTTCCAAAGCTCTTGCCCTTTTTTTGTAAAAGGTGACCAGTCATAATCTTGATTTCTAACATCGTTCATATTTTTGTTATCTTTGTTTTCCAAGATTCTTTGTGTATTTGGTGCATAGTAAGCAAGCTTCCAAAAACCAGCGAAGATATAAACAACAGCATATTTCATCCACATTGGGATTTTAGATTCATGAAGCCACTCAAGGTTTTTCTCAACATTATCAGGGTCATCAAGCTCACCAAGGTGGTAGTGGTGCATAATATTGTGCTCATAAACCCATGCATCAGGTTTGATCCAATCAAGCCAGTCGATGTAGCGGCGATACCCTTTTGCAAAACCAGCTTTTGTATAACGCTCAGGGATATTTGGTACTTTGTCATAAGCTCCATGTAAAATAGGATGAGTTACATTTGCCCAACGAGCAACATTACCCACACCCATAAGAACTGCACCGATGATACCAAAAAACCAAAAGTCAAATGTGGACATATCAGAATCAAAGGTGTTTAAAATAGTAACAACAGCGATAAGAAAAAATCCACCAAATGTGGAGTATTTACCCCATCTTTCTAACTTTAAAAGATGTTCAAAATCCTCTTGACCAACCTCTATGGTCTTTTTGATCTCCTCTATATCTTTTTGAAGTTGATCTTTATCAACCTCTTCATAAGGTGTGTATGTAGTTGACATTGTAATCCTTGATAATATTCTTAAGTAAGTATTATATATAACTATGCTTAAAAAATCTAAAGTTATAGCTCGTAAAAGGGAGTTAATACTACATAAATAACATTTTGGATAAAATAGCAACAATTATATAAATATGGAGAATTTATGGACGCTGCCAAATATATTTGGATGAATGGAGAGTTTGTTGCATGGGATGATGCTAAAGTGCATGTACTTTCACATACACTTCACTATGGAAATGGTGTAATTGAAGGAACAAAAGCTTATAAGACTGAAAAAGGGTATGCAATTTTTCGTTTAAACGATCATACAAAACGTTTAAAAGAATCAGCTAAGATGACACTTATTGATATCCCTTATACTGTTGAAGAGATGAATGCTGCACAGATTGAGCTTATCAAAAAAAATGAGTTTAGTGGTGATAATGTTTACATCAGACCTTTTGCATTTTTAGGTTATGGTGTGATGGGAGTTTACCACAAAGAAGCACCTGTTGAGACTGTGCTTGCTGCTTGGGAGTGGGGAGCATACCTTGGTGAAGAGGGGCTTAAAAAAGGGATTAAACTCAAAATAGCTTCGATGACAAGACCTGCCAACACTTCAAATATGGGTAAGGCAAAAGCAACTGCAAACTATCTAAACTCACAAATGGCAAAGTTTGAAGCGATCGATTGTGGGTATGATGAAGCACTACTTTTAGATGATCAAGGTTATATAGCAGAAGCGAGTGGAGCATGTTTTTTTATGATCAAAGATGGTGAGATTATTACTCCACCAAATGATAACTCACTTGCATCTATCACACAAAAGATGGTGATAGAGATGGCTGAGGATTTTGGCTATAAAGTAACTCGCAGACGTATCACTCGTGAAGAGGTATATGTAGCAGATGAGGCATTTTTAACAGGAACAGCTGCAGAGATCACTCCGGTTGCTTCAGTAGATGCAAGAGAGATAGGTAGTGGAAGTCGTGGCGAGATCACAGAGAAGATCCAAAGCACATACTTTGACATAGTGTTTGGTAGAAATGCTAAGTATGAGCACTACTTAACGTATATTGACTAGGAAGATTATGAAAAAAGAGGATAGCATACTAATGGCTTCAGATATGAACGATTATTTTAACAAAAAAAAGAGTGAGAGTGGAGGGTTTAAAAAATCTTCTGGTGGCTCTGGTAGTGGTGGAAATGGACCAAAGGGTCCAAATATGCCAAATATAGATTTTAATTTTGGTGGTGGCAAAGCAGGGTTGATGTACTTTATCATAGCTGTTGTCCTAATGCTTGTGATTGCAAAACCTTTTACAATTATCGAAGAGGGGCAACGTGGTATTTTAAGTACAAATGGTAAGTATCAAGATCAAGCACTTTTACCTGGACTTCATTTTATTATCCCCGTGATCCAAAAAGTGTATGTGGTAGATACAAAAGTACGTATCATTAACTATGCAAGTCGTATCGAAGCTACATCAAACAACTCAGGGATCGTAACCAAACCAGCAATCACTGTGCTTGATAAGCGTGGACTTCCAGTCAACATTGAGCTTACAGTTCAGTACAGACTCAACTCTCAGTTTGCAGCACAAACGATCTCAAATTGGGGATTTAGCTGGGAAGATAAAATAATAAGTCCTGTTGTTCGTGATGTTGTGCGTAATGTTGTAGGGAAGTATGAAGCAGAGTCACTTCCACAAGAGCGTAATACGATCGCAAATGCTATTGAAAATAGAATTCGTGAGAGTGTGAGTGGTTTAAAAAACTCCCCGGCAGTACTTCAATCAGTGCAGCTTCGTGAGATTGTTTTGCCACAAAAAGTAAAAGAGCAAATAGAGCGTGTACAACTTGCAAAACAAGAGGTACAACGTGCAGAACAAGAAGTACAGCGTGCAAAACAAGAAGCACTTAAACGTGCAGCTGAGGCTCGCGGTGTGGCTGAGAAAGCTCGTATCGAGGCTCAAGGTAAAGCAGATGCTGTGACTATCGAGGCACAGGCAAAAGCAAAAGCAAACTTGCTTATCTCAAAATCTCTTACAACAAAACTGCTTCAGTTAGAGCAGATAAAAGTTCAAGGGAAGTTCAATGAAGCACTCCAAACAAACAAAGATGCTAAAATCTTCTTAACTCCTGGTGGATCAACGCCAAATATCTGGGTAGATATGAAAGATCCTCAAAAACGTTCATCGGCTAGATAGATGCAAGAGGTACTATCGCGCATAGATTGGCAAAAGCAAAAGCTTTTGCCTGTGATCGTTCAGGATAATGTAAATAACGAAGTGCTTATGATGGCATATATGGATCAAGAAGCACTACGTTTGAGTCTTGAGACAAAGGTAGCTCACTACTTTTCAAGAAGCAAACAGCGTATCTGGAAAAAAGGGGAGAGTAGTGGGCATATACAGAGTATCCACTCTTTTTTCTTAGACTGTGATAACGACACACTTCTTATCAAGGTCACTCAAGAGGGTGTGGCATGTCATACAGGCAGACGAAGTTGTTTTTTTACAGAGCTTGAAT
>Ga0256837_1001644_pt1 | contig 15117 bp, 13 predicted proteins | sample 4562384metaG_FD_185976 | JGI IMG/M metagenome (GOLD analysis project Ga0256837, IMG submission 185976) | Hydrothermal vent microbial communities from Guaymas Basin, Mexico - 4561-384 | ecosystem: Environmental > Aquatic > Marine > Hydrothermal vents | place: Mexico: Guaymas Basin | collected... | reverse complement strand
TACTATAAAAAGTATTTTAGACCTTTCTCTGATACTTATAAATCAGAAGTATTATCCGATGGAATTAAAAAGGTATTTAAACTATCAATTATACCTCTCATTGAGCATATAAAAATAGTTGCTAAAGCTAATCCATTTGATAGTAACGACGATGAATACTTCACTAAACGATATTCTACTTTAAAACTTCGTAACAATTTTATTTATTAATGCTTGAGCTGTATGCCGTGAAAGTGGCACGTACAGTTCTTAGGAGAGGGCTTCATCGTGAGATGGGGTTCTTATCCGACTTTAAGCCGAAGTTTATCTTTTATACAATATAGTTATTAACTAAATAGTTAGTTAAGGTTTTAAGATGGCAAAAAAGAGAGATTCTGCTAAAACGAAAGAAAAAATTATCTTATCAGCAATGGAACTGTTTGCTAGAGATGGTTTCGCTGGTGTGAGTGTGGATTTGATTGCACATAAAGCAGATATAAATAAGGCGATGATATATTATTATTTCACTAATAAATCAAAACTGTATGAAGTTGTGATTGAGAAGGTACTTTTAGATATATATGAAACTATTATTTTAGAGAGTAAAGAATCTCAAACACCTACACAGAGGTTAAACTCTTTTATATTTACATTTGCTTTTTTTGTAAAGAAAAATCCTTATCTCTCCTCTTTAATGTTAGCAGAGTTAAGTAATGGTGGGAAAAACTTACCGAAAAATGTATTTGTAGGATTTAAAAAGATATTTTCATTATTAAACTCTATTTTAAAAGATGGAGAGGAAAGAGGTTGTTTTGTAAAAACTATGCCTATTGTTATCCATTTTATGATTGTGGGGACAATAAATCTTTTTGTCACTACAACCCCATTAAGAGCAGAGGTTATAGATGAGTTTGGTGAAGATATAAGTGGGAATCATACTATTGATGATGTAGCTAAATATATATCTACAAATATACTTAAAATGTTAAGGAAGACAAAATGTTAAAAAAAATAATTTTGATTGTGGGGGTGTCTATCTATGCAAATGCCACTACTATGGTGGAACTCTTTGAGGGTTTAGAGAATCAGCCTATAAGTAAAATAGATAGCTTATCAGTTAAAGATGCAGAGTTAAATAAAAAATCGAAGCAAGATTTGTTATATCCAAAACTCTTTGGGAGTTTCTCTTATGAGCATTACAATCAACCAGCAAATGTAGTTCCTTTACCCCCTACTCATGCAACACAAAAGTTACAAAACAATCAGCCATTACCTTTTAGTAATAATATCTCAAAAATTGGTGTTGCTTTTGATTTTCCAATTTTTGTAAAATCACTTTATACTATACAGGAGAAAGCTAGTATTTTAAAAGTGGCATCTCAAGATAAAAAAAGATTAGCTTTTATACAAAGAGAGGCTTCAATCCTTGGTGCAAATGCAAATCTTAAATATCTGGAGAATCTACAAAAAGCACTAGATATAAAGAGGGTATCACTTTTTAAAACAAGAGAAGATATTGCGATAAAAGTAAAGAGTGGAAGGGTAGCCCAGATAGCACTGTTAAAAGTAGATAAGATACTCAATGATATAGATATAGCGAAAAATGGTATAGAATCTAAACTCAATGAGTTAAAAACAACGATATTTATTTTGAGTGGAATCTCTCTAAAAAGAGGAATCAGTATGCAAAAAATAGCTGAGATAAATAAAGAGAAAATATTTGTTCTTCTCCCTTTAGAATCAGCTTTAAAAGTGAAACAATTAGGAATAAAAGCTTCCAAAGAGGCTCTCTACCCATCTCTTATGCTCAAAGCAAAATATGCACAAAATTATGCCAAAGGGTATAACAATGACAAATCTCTCTCAACAGGGTTTGGTTTAGTTGGTTTGTATCTTAATATCCCTCTTTTTGATAAAAAAAGTTACACACAGATAAAAAAAGCAAAAGTGATATATAACAAAGAGCGATTACATATAGAAGATACAAAAAATTCTTTAGAAGCAAAAGCACAACAGATAGAAAAAGATTTAAAGATTTTAGAGCATAGTGAGCAACTAGCGAAAAAAAGTATCTCTATAAATGAGAATCTTTTAAAAGTAGCAAAAATATCTTATAGTAGTGGACGGATGAATGAAGAGGAGTATCTTAGATATGAAGATGAGCTTTTTAATGCTTATGTTTCTTTTTATGATATAGATGCAAAACGGTGGCAGAACATAGCACAACTTGCTGTGATTTATGGGAATGATTTAAAGGAGATAGTAAGATGAGATATATAAAAAATTTAGTATGGATAGTTTTAGCAGTTGCTTTAGTAGTTGTTGCAGTAAATGCAGTGAAGAAGAAAAAAGCATTAGAAGCGAGTAGGCTTGTAGCAAAAGAGTATAAGATAAATGTAGATACACTCACTTTAGTAAAAGAGCATTCTCTTTTAACATTACCATATTTGGCAATAGTTATGAATGATAATGATGGGGATATAGCTACAAAGATTTCAAGTAGAGTTACTTATATAAAAAAGATAGGTACAAGTGTAAAAAAAGGTGAAATGGTTGTAAAGCTAGATGATACAGATCTCAAAGCAAAACTTCGAGCTTTAACAATAGGGATAAATTCTCTTGGTATCAATATAAAAGCACAGGAGGAGGTTTTATCAAACCTTTTTCTCATACATAAAAGAACAAAAGAGCTACTAGATGTTAAAGGTGCTTCTTTAGAGGAGTATCAAAATGAGGAGAGTAAAATCTCACTCACAAAAGCAAAGGTTCAAACACTTAGAAGTGAGATAAAGATAAATACAGCAAAAATAAAAGAACTTAAAAATCTTATAGAATATACCACTTTAAAAGCGAACACAGATGGAATCGTTAATAAAACATTTGTAAGCAAAGGGGAGGTAGCAATGGCTGGACACCCGATACTCTCTATATCTAGTGAAGATGGGAAATATCTTCTTATAAATCTCCCTCAAACACAAGATATAAAAGAGATACTTTATAATCAAAAAGTTTATGCAGTGACACCTCTTCACTCCACTATAAATGGATTAAAACAGTACAAGGCTGAGGTAAATTGTTTAGAATCTGTTGGGGAAAAAGTTGATATACAAGTGGTAGTGTATGATGATATAGGTATAAAAGTACCTTTGGATGCAATTTTACAAACAAATAGTAAAAACTATATTTTTATAGTGCAACAAGGAAAAGCGATACAAGAGGAGATAGAAGTAGTTTGTTCTGCTCAAGAGGGTTATATTATTGATTCTAAATATGAAAATAAGAAAATAGTTCTTGCAAAACCAGATATTTTTCTAAAACTCATTAGTGGCTTAGAGATTAAGGAGTAAGGATGTTTGATTTTTTTTATAAAAGACCCTATCTTCTTTTTAGTATTATAGCACTCACTTTTGTAATGGGTGCGATAGGGCTTATTAAGATGCCTAAAAACCTTTTTCCAAATAGTAACTATCCTACGGTTGTGGTTATCACAAAAATACCAGGGGCTACAGCCTTGGTTTCAGCGAGTACAGTCTCTAAACCTATAGAGGAGGAGATAGCAAGAGTTGCTTTAGTTAAAGATATTAGCTCCATCAATGTACCAAATTTCTCTATAGTAAAAGCACAGTTTGAATACACAAAAGGTCTTGAAGCAGCAGCTGTTGATGTGAGTAATGCTTTATCTATAGCAAAAGCAAAACTACCAAGTGGTGCAAATCCAGCCGTTTATACAGTGGGTGCTTTTACTTTACCTGTTGAGGTGGTATCTCTAAGCCCTAAAAACGAGAATATCTCTTTAGACGATATTAGAAAAATAGCAGATAGTTTTATAAAACCAGCACTTTTAAGTAACCCTGATATTGGAAACATTGAGATATTTGGTGGCTATCAAAGCTCCATAAATATTAAGATAAATCCATTTGAGATGAAAAAATATAACTTAAATTTTGAGAGTGTTCTAAACATCATAAGAGGCACAAACAAAGATATACCACTTGGATTCATAAAAGGGAAAGATGGCTTCTTTACCCTTACTATCTATGGTGAAAAAGATAGAATCAGTGAACTAAATAGAATCTATGTAGCACCAAATATTATGTTACAAGATATAGCAAAACTTGAGTGGAGTAGTCAAAAACGAACCTCTGGATATATTGGAAATGGGAAAGAATCTATAGCTTTAGTGATTCAAAGAGCTCCAGATGGTAGTGTTCTTGATGTGAGTAATACAGCACGACAAGAGATAGAAAAACTACGACAAAAATATAAAAATATAGAGTTTCAAATAAGTGATACACAAAGAACACTTATAGAAACTGCCAATGAAAATATGCTCGAAGCACTTAGAGATGCTATCATCTATACACTCATAGTGTTGATGTTTTTTCTTGGAAACTTTAGAGCCATTATTGCAGCTGGTCTCTCTATCCCTCTTGTGTTTTTTGGGACAATGGCAGTTATATATCTTACTGGAGGGGAACTCAATATCGTAATATATACAGGTATTATCCTCGCTCTTGGTATGTTGGTGGATGATGCAGTTGTTGTATTAGAGAACATAGAAAGACATCTCGATAATATGAATGAACCTCTTCAAACAGCTGTGAAAAACGGTACAAAAGAGGTTCTCACCCCTATTTTTGCAGGAACTGTGGCTACTATTGCTATTATGTTTCCTTTGATGTATGTAGGTGGATTTCCTGAGAAAATTTTTAGACCACTTATAGAAACACTTATCATTGCACTTTTAGTTTCATACTTTTTATCTATCACATTTATACCGAAACTCTCTGAGTATCTATATAGAAATGGTACAGGTAAAACAAAGGTTGAAAAGTGGTTTGAGAGTTTGTATCAAAACACTTTAGGTCGTCTTGTTGCCCCTTATGAGAGTGTACTAAAATTTTCAAATGGTAAGTTCTCATTTTTGAGAAAAACTCTTCTAACAGTTGGGGTTATTGTGTTGTTGGCAGTATCTGTTAAAACAGTTATGCCCCTTATAGGAAAAGATACTATGCCACCTATGGATACAGGGATTATAAAAGCTCAAATAGCTTTTAGTGCTAACGATACGGTAGAGGATGCAGAAAAGAAACTTCTACCATTTTTAACATGGCTACACTCTAAAAAAGTTTTTGTGATGAGTTCAGTATCTTTTGGTGGTGAAGCTGGTGTATTATCTTTAGGGAGTGGAAACCTTCCAGCAGAAGCAACTATAACTATAAATGCAGTCAATAGATTTCAAAGAGAAGAATCTATCTGGCAACTTGAAGATGAGATACGAGATAAGCTTCATACTCTAAAAGGAATCAAAAAGGTTGATGTGTTTGATTTTGGGGCAACAGCAGTTTCTAGTATAAAAGCATCTCTTGATGTAAGGGTAAAATCAAGTAATTATGCTGAATTACCACAAAAAGCGAAAGAGATTCAAGAGAGTTTAGCGAAGATTAAAGGCTTAACGAGTACCTCTATTAGTTGGGATAAAGATTTTAGTGAGATTGAGATAAAAATAGATGAAAATAAAGCTTTAAGTTATGGCATAACTCCATACAACATAATGATGCAGATTCCTATCAAAGGTCAAGTTGTCTCTTTAAATAGTAATTTATCATCTATGAACACACAGTTTGTAAGAGTATATTTACAAGGAAAATTTAACAGCAACATAGAATCTATTAAACTGTTACCTATCCATACTAAGCTTGGAGATATTCCACTCCAGCACTTCGCAACTATAAAATACAAGCTCACTCAAGCAAAAATTGAGAGAGATAAGATGATGTATAGTGTAGATGTGAATGGGTATAGGGCAAAAAGACCAATTACTCATATAACAGATGATGCGATTGAGGTGTTAAAAGATATTGATGATACTGATTACTTGATTACACAAGAGGGGGATATAGTCTCTTTAGATGATAGTTTTTCTAGGATGACAAAAGCTATAGGGATAGGAATCATTATGCTTCTTATGGCTCTTATCGCTATATACCGTTCGGTAAAATTATCATTCATTATGATTATTGTTCTACCACTCTCTATGATAGGTGCTGCTTGGGCTATGCTCCTTTTTGGTAAACCTAGTTGTATGCCAAGCCTTGTGGGGATACTCTTACTCTTTGGTATCATCATAAAAAATGCAGTATTGCTCATAGATTTTTACCAACAATATAGAAAAACACGGTCACCATTTGAGAGTGCCATGGAGAGTGTAACAGTGAGATTCCGTCCTGTAATGATGACTGCTTTTGGTACTATCGCAGGTATGATACCAATAGCCTTAGAACAAGCTGTAGGTTTAGAGAGATTATCCCCTTTAGCTGATATTGCTGTTGGGGGACTTATTGTTGGAACTCTACTTACTTTAATATATGTTCCTATGTTTGCTTATGGCTTTGATACAGAAGAGAAGAGTGCTTAAAGATGAATATAGCAATACAAGACAATATTAATATTGCTCATCTTTTAGGGGAGATTACTGCCCTAAGAGACCATGATACTGCTCTTTATAGTATTGAGGTTACTGACTATTTATCCATAAATGGGTTAAAAGTGAAACCGACCTTATTTAAAACTTAAATTGACTTCAGCTCCTCGGTAGTCGATATAAAATATCTAAGCGAAGTTAATGAAACTTTTTTCTTTAATTGTGAGTTAATTATCTTTAAAATATTAGTTTGCATTAACTCTATTTCAAGATATTTTTTGATTTCATCTTTAAATGGATCAAGGGCTCTATATTTATTTTTAACTCCTTTTGGACGACCAAGTATTTTTCCACTTGCTCGTGCAGCAGCTAGACCTTGTTTAGTTCTTTGACTGATAATTTCTCGTTCTGTTTGTGCAAAATAACCGTAAATCGCTAAAAGTAAAGAGGATAAAGCTTCATTTTTATTTGTAGAGAGTTCAGGTTGATTTGTAAAAATTAGTTTGATATTGATTTTATTGAATTTCTCTATTAAGTTTAAAATTTCTAACATATTTCTACCAAGTCGTGAAAGTTCTGTACACATAAATGTATCACCACTTTTTAGCTTTTTAAACACTTCATCAAGTAGTCTCTCCTTTTGAGCTTTTTTAGAAGATATTTCTAACTCTATAAACTCATCAATAATCATTTTATTATTTTGAGCATACTCTAAAAGTTTATGCTTCTGATTCTTCATTGATTGTTGCTCGGTACTTACTCTGATGTATCCTATAATCATTTTAAGTTCCTTAGATTACTTGTATATCATCTATAACTATTTTGGAATATAGATTTAAACTATCATCAACACTCTCTGCAACTACTTTATAGAAATCACTGTATTTATTGTTGATGCTCTGTTGATATTTTTCTACTGCTTGTATATATTCTGCTCTATTAGAGACTTTAATTATTGCTTGTGGGTAGCCATTTTGTAAGAGAACCAAATTCATTAATAACCTTGCTGTTCTGCCATTGCCATCTATAAATGGATGAATAGATACAAATTTGAGATGTACTAATGAAGCAAGTAAAATAGGCTCTTCAATAGTTTGAGTATGTAACCACTCAATAAACTTATTCATCTTCTCTTCTATTTTTAAAGGTTGGGTAAAATTGTGTATTTCACCATCACTTTTAACAACACCAACATTTTGATGTCTATAGCTACCAGCATTTTTATTATCGATACCTTTTAGAATTAACTGATGGATGTTTTTTATATCAACAAGAGTAATTTCACAACTATCAATCTTTGCTATATCTTCGATGAAGCTGATAGCTTCTTGATGGTTGATAGTCTCTAAATGTTCATTGATGCTTTTACCACCTATAGTGATACCCTCATTTAAAATAAGTTTGGTTTCACTATAAGTAAGTGTTGAGCCTTCAATAGCATTTGAATTATATGTAAGTTGAATATCGTACACACTTTTTAGATTTTTTACTTGAGAAGTAGAAAGTGGTCTTAACTCATTTAAATTTTCTTTTTTTTGATGAATTTTGTCCAATAATTCTTGCATATTATGCCTTTTAATATAAATTAGTGAAATATATATTATTTTAGCAATAATTAGCTTAAATTATTTGACCATATACATAACTATATATTAGATAAAATAATGAACGTTTTTTTGCTAATTTCTCTCTTGATTTTCTTGCCATTTTTAATTACCTATTTTTTTAGGAATTATAGCAACTTTTATTCTTTATCTATCTTTGGCTTTTTTTTAGGATTTGGGTGAAAATTATTAGATATAGTTCCTACTAAAACTAGGTTTAAATTAAATGTATTTATATGAATAATTATATAGTGATTTATATAATTTAATCTGTGATATATATCATATTTTATCAATAATTTAAACGACCATTTAAAATATAATTTTATATATTGGTTATTGAATTACTATTTCATTTAGAACATTCAATTTATAATCATTTAGCACTTCTTTTTTAAAATGTTTTATTCTCATTAATTCATTTTCAATATTAATATCTGGCATATATTCTAAAATCACATTAGTAACAAGTTTACTTTGCTGTAAATCTCTTATATGTTTTTCATAATCTCTATCTTCTCTTTGTGATAACCAATTTTTATAGATAGCATACTCTAATGGATGTATAGTTGTCATAAAAGCACATTTTCCATTTAGACCAACTATCAGTTCTTTATGTAATCTTGAACTTTCCAACCACTGAATACCTTTCATAGCTAAAGGAATTACATCATGAAATAAATTATTTTTAAAATTTTCTAGTTTAATTGAATCAGAAACAGGATTAATAAGCTCAACCCATACACCATCGTCATTTATAAACCTATAAGGAACATCATTATTTTTTTCAAAACTATCATCTATACTATTAAGAAACTCCAATGCACCTTTTGTAGTCATCAATTCATTAAATATAAAAGAGATCCCTGTATCTTTTTTATTAAGAAGGTCAATATCTCTAGTTGCAAGATGTTCTTGTTCAATTATTATCAAGGAACGAGCTTCATAAGCATAAAGACTATTTGTACCAATAGCAATGATTTTATTATCTAAACCAAGTTCATTTATTTTTCTGAAAATAGAAACTAATTCATTAGGAACTCTAGTAATACCCTCTAATTTATTTAGCTTTTCCTCTTTTTTCATTTTTTCTTTAAATTTTGTTAATTTTGCTTTTGCTTTTGTCTTTGCCTTTTGAAAGTCTTCTCTTATTTTTAAAGTTTCTAAGCTCTCTCTTCCAAGATACTCTCTCTTGTGACTTTTAATATGCTCTTTTACAAGTAATTTATATCCATCCTTATGTTTTTGCCAAAACATTTTATATCGATATGTAAGATTATATTTATGAAGCGAGGATAAATAGCTTTGATAAAACATTTTCATATTGATTCTCTGCTTGATTTGAGCATCATCATAAGATGAGAATATGAACATTACTATCCTTTATTAATATTTTCTTAAAGTATATCATAAAATTATAAAAATCAATATTTTAGATATACTTTAAGATTAGATTTTATAGTATGAAAATCCACTTATTCGACTTTATTCTCATAAATCTTGAATTTTATATAAAGTATATCCTTCATAATAATAACTAGCATCAATACCTTTCATAAACAGATCAGAATTATTAATCTCATCACTAAGTGCATTTTTAAGTAGTTGCTTTATCTCTGTATCTCTTATAGGACTTCGTTCCATTGCTAAAAGGTAATCATCTCTTTCAATACTATTCCAATCTACAACTTTTTTAATTTCATTCTTAAACATCAAATCAAGCCAAATTCTCATACTTCGACCATTTCCCTCACGAAAAGGATGAGCTACATTCATCTCTACATATTTTTCTACGATTTCATCATAATTTGACTGAGGCATATTTTCTATATTTTTAACTGCATCGTTTAAATATGTAATAGGAGCAAATCTAAAATTTCCTTTTGAGATATTTACATTTCTCATTTTTCCTGCAAAATCATAAATATCACAAAAAAGTTCTTTATGAATAACTCTCAAACTTTCGAAATTTCCAGAAACTAAACTATCAAAATGATTTTATCAAAAATTCAAACGACCATTTAAAATATAGTTTGTAAAACTAGGATAGATATTCTTCAAACTCAAACAAAGAGATATTTCTAGTATCCTTATTAAACTCAATACCAATCATAAAGATAGGACGACCATCATCAATATACTGTTGAGGATAGTCTTTGTCTTTTATCTGTTGTAAAGCACTATTTGCCCCATCAACTTTAAATTCAATAACAAATATAGCATTAGGAAATTTTATAGTTAAATCTATTCTTCCTTTATTTGTAGCATTCTCAGCTATCAGTTCTAAACCAAAAGCTTTCATATAAGCATAAAATACAGAAGCATAATAACCTTCATACTCATAAAGCTTAATACCTGTAAAGTTATTATAAGCGATAGAAGCATATAAAGCGATAAGATTTTTCTCAAACTGTTTAAAATCTAACTTCAATAATGCACGTAACATACCATTTGTTTTAGCAGTTGTGTTTTTATTCTTAATCATAAAGTCAGCAACAGTACCTAATAAGGCTTTTGTAACTTCTTTGTTTGGAATTGCAAGATGATACTCTGTATTATCTAAAATAGTTTCTGTATGAGTAATAGTTAAGTAACCTGTTTGCCACATCAAAGTTTCTAATTCTATATAATCAACATCAAAACTATCAAGCATAGATTCATCTTTAACTATATTTTCTAAATCTGGAAGATAGTAGTTATGCTTTTCAATAAGTTTCAATAAAAAACTAGGTGTTCCTGTTTGAAACCAATAGCTTCTATATTCAAATCCTTTAGATATGAAGAGTAGAACATCAAAAGGATTATAAATACTCTCCCCAAGAAACCTATAACCGTTATACCACTCTTTCATCTTTTTCATATCAACACCAATAAGATGATCTTTAAACTTATCTTCTAAATCAGTTTGAGTGTAACCACAAATAGTTGAGTAGTTTCTGTCTAATGTTATATCTTGAATATTATTCAGCCCACTAAAAAGAGAAACTTGAGAAAACTTACTAACACCAGTAATGAATACAAACTTTAAATATTCATCAGCACCTTTAATAACACTATAAAAGCTTTTTAATTCATCTCTCATAACTCGAGCGACTTCAGTATCTTCAATATTATCTAATATTGGTTTATCATATTCATCTACTAAAATCACTACTTTTTGATTATATTTTTTGTGTGCTTTTAGTATAAGCTCTCTAAAACAGAAAGAGCTTTCCTCTACTTCATCACATTCAATACCTAATTGATTTTGATTCTCTTTTAATATTTTAAAAATTGTTTTATTAAAATCCTCTTTTGTTTTAAAAACACCATCATTAAAACTAATACGGATAATAGGAAATTTACTAAACTCATACTTGTCATAAATATGAAGCCCTTTAAAAAGTTCTTTGTCTCCATCAAAGATAGAACGAAGAGTATCAAGAAAAAGAGATTTACCGAATCGTCTAGGACGTGCTAGAAAAAAGTATTTACCATTTTCAATAAGCCTTAATGCTATTTTAGTTTTATCAATATAAACAAGATTTTCATTAATAAGATCTTTGAATGTAGAGTAACCTATTGGTAGTTTTTGAAGCATATATATATTCCTAGTTTTTTAGTTTTTTATAATATTAGATATTTCGTTAAACAAAGTATCTAATTACCGAAGATAAATTTTAAGAATTTCCTCACGTGAGTGTCCCATCATTTCTGATACTTCTATAAGTTTACCTTTATCTAACATCTTATGAGCAAATGAATGTTTCATACCGTGAGTTCCATTGTATTTTTATCATCAAACAGCATCAATAAATTGAAGCATGAGTAACGGAAATAGCAACTCTATTAACACTTAATTAGTAATTATTATATACAATATTTCTTACAATCATATTTTCAATAAAAATGATGAAAAACTATTGGCTAAATGTTTAATCGCAACCTATTTTCATATTTATAATTTTTATCTAACTATAGCTTTTTAACAACTCTCCTATCTCCATAGTAGTTTATCAATTTATTTTCAGTGTATCCACACTTCAAATAATAATCTTTTAGAAAAGATTCTTTTATGTTTAGTTGTTTTAAAATGCCTGAAAAATCAACAAAATGAAATTTCTCATAAATAGTAGATATTGTTTCATTAATCAACCAAACAAATTTATAATCTCTTTTTCTTAGGTCATAGAAAAGAAATTTTAAAAGCTCACTTGCTATATTTTGTTTTCGGTATTTTGTAGAAACATAGAGATAATAAATTTGACTTGTTTTTTGATTTAAGATTGAATAATTATTTATAAAATAATTATTGTATTGAGATGACACATGATAGTGCAAAAAGCCAAATATTAGATTCTCTTCCATCATCATGCAAAAAGATATTATTTTACTGTTGATTGTATATAGATAAAAACTTGTCACCCATTGGTTTAAAGAATCATAAAATTTCTGCTTAGTTATATCATCTATAAAGTCATTATTGTTTATAAGATTTTTATCTTCAAGTTTAAATAGTTTTTTCATTATATGATTCATTTATTCTCATAACTCTTGAATTTTATACAAAGTATATCCTTCATAATAGTAACTAGCATCAATACCTTTCATAAACAGATCAGAATTATTAATCTCATCACTAAGTGCATTTTTAAGTAGTTGCTTTATCTCTGTATCTCTTATAGGACTTCGTTCCATTGCTAAAAGGTAATCATCTCTTTCAATACTATTCCAATCTACAACTTTTTTAATTTCATTCTTAAACATCAAATCAAGCCAAATTCTCATACTTCGACCATTTCCCTCACGAAAAGGATGAGCTACATTCATCTCTACATATTTTTCTACGATTTCATCATAATTTGACTGAGGCATATTTTCTATATTTTTAACTGCATCGTTTAAATATGTAATAGGAGCAAATCTAAAATTTCCTTTTGAGATATTTACATTTCTCATTTTTCCTGCAAAATCATAAATATCACAAAAAAGTTCTTTATGAATAACTCTCAAACTTTCAAAGTTCCCAGAAACTAAACTATCAAAAAAACTACTCTCATATAATTTTTTAGCCTTTAGTTTACTGATTCTTTCTTCCTCTTTTGCTAATTCTATCTCACTTTTAATTCCAAGTTTGTTTTTTAATATCATCATCTAAACCAAATACTCCTCAAACTCAAACAAAGAGATATTTCTATCAACCTTATCAAATTCAATACCAATCATAAAGATAGGACGACCATCATCAATATACTGTTGAGGATAGTCTTTGTCTTTTATCTGTTGCAAAGCACTATTTGTCCCATCAACTTTAAATTCAATAACAAATATGGCATTAGGAAATTTTATAGTTAAATCTATTCTTCCTTTATTGGTAACATCCTCAGCGATTATCTCTACACCTAAAGATTTTAAATACGCATAAAATACAGAAGCATAATAACCTTCATACTCATAAAGCTTTATACCTGTGAAGTTGTTATAAGCGATAGAAGCATATAAAGCTATAAAGGTTTTTTCTATTGCTTCAAAATCTTTTTCTAAAAATGCTTTATATATATTTCCTTTTATCCTTGTACTTGCAGAACTCCCTATCTTTGTTATTAAATCAGCAACTGTTCTCATAAAAGAGATTTTTACCTCTTTATTTGGAATAGCTAGATGATATAAAGGAGTATCATCATAATTTATAGATGTCTCTTTTATAGTTAAATATCCAGATTGCCACATCAAAGTTTCTAACTCTATATAATCAACATCAAAACTATTTAACATAGAAGAACCTCTAACTATATCTTCTAGTTCTGGAAGATAATAATGATTTTTCTCAATGAGTTTTAATAAAAATGTCGGTGTACCAGTTTGAAACCAATAATCATCAAACTTATAATTATTAGATATAAAAAGTAAAACATCAAAAGGATTATAAACCCCTTCGCCAAGAAACTTATAACCGTTATACCACTCTTTCATTTTCTTCATATCAGCACCAACAAGATGATCTTTAAACTTATCTTCTAAATCAGATTGAGTATAACCACAAATAGTTGAATAATTATGATGTAATGTTATATCTTCAATATTATTTAATCCACTAAAAAGAGAAACTTGAGAAAACTTACTAACACCAGTAATGAATACAAACTTTAAATATTCATCAGCACCTTTAATTACACTATAAAAGCTCTTTAATTCATCTCTCATAACTCTAGCTACTTCAGTATCTTCAATATTATCTAATATTGGTTTATCATATTCATCAACTAAGATGACTACTTTCTTATTATATTTTTTATATGCTTGTCTAATTAAATTCTCAAAACAACCAATAATAGAAAGAGTTTCATCACAACTTATTTCTAAATCATCTTGATTATTTTTTAAAATTTCAGATACCCTTTGTTGATATTCCTCTTTTGTTTTACCAGCTCCATTGTTGAAACTAATCCGAATAATAGGAAATTTACTAAACTCATACTTGTCATAAATATGAAGCCCTTTAAAAAGTTCTTTGTCTCCATCAAAAATAGAACGAAGAGTATCAAGAAAAAGAGATTTACCAAATCGTCTAGGACGTGCTAAAAAAAAGTATGTTCCATGATTAATAAGACGAAGAGCTATATCTGTTTTATCAATATAAACATAATTTTCTTCTATCAATGTTCTAAAAGTTGATTTACCAATAGGCAGTTTTTGAAGCATAAAATATCCTTGTAATTTTTTTATTTATGACTAAGAATCAGTATTATTAATTAAATAGTAGACAATTTAAAACTATAAACTAAGAAAATTCAATTGTCATAAGCATTATAAAGAATCTAATGAATTCAAAAATATTCACTATTTTATATTACATAAAGAAAAAAATTTCATTTCTTTCCTTCATTTTTTTTCTTATTTCATCTTCTATTGAGTAGTCAAACAGCTTTTTAAAGAAACATAACTTGTAGTAAATTTTACAATAACTGGTGAAGTTTACAATCACTTCAATTTTTTATACCCTATTGATACTCCACCCCCTAAAGGAGGTGGATTCTTATTCCATAGCTTAACTAGCTATTTGAAGAGAAGCATTATTGCCATGAATCCCACGGTCAAGTATGTTTAATGAAGCATTTATATCTGCATTAG
>Ga0256837_1001643_pt1 | contig 15120 bp, 17 predicted proteins | sample 4562384metaG_FD_185976 | JGI IMG/M metagenome (GOLD analysis project Ga0256837, IMG submission 185976) | Hydrothermal vent microbial communities from Guaymas Basin, Mexico - 4561-384 | ecosystem: Environmental > Aquatic > Marine > Hydrothermal vents | place: Mexico: Guaymas Basin | collected... | reverse complement strand
GAGTTTATGGCGTTTGTAAATGCTGATGGCTATCAAAATAAAGAGTACTGGGATGAAGAGGGTAGAAAGTTTTTAGAGATAACTCAGGCAGAACATCCTACTTTTTGGATTAAAAAAGATGGTGTTTATAGGTATAGAACACTTAGTAGTGAGATAGATATGCCTATTGATTGGCCTGTAGATGTGAATGCCTTAGAAGCTGAGGCTTATTGTCGTTATAAGAGTCTGCAAGATGGAGTCAAGTACCAACTCCCTAGTGAAGCTGAATATAGAGCTATCTATGATGAAGTGAAGATAGAAGACATTCCCGATTTTAATGAGCATAGTGCAAATCTGAATTTTTATCATTATGGGAGTTCATGCCCTGTAAATGAGTTTAGTTTTGTTACACAAAATGGTGAGACTATTTATGATGTAGTTGGAAATGTTTGGCAGTGGAGTAGAACGCCAATAAGAGCTTTTGAGGGTTTTGAGGTTCATGAGGCTTATGATGACTTTTCTGTACCAACTTTTGATGAAAAACATGCACTTATTTTGGGTTCCTCATGGGCTAGTAGTGGAAACCTGATAACAAAAAATTCACGATATGCATTTAGAAAACATTTTTACCAGAATGCTGGTTTTAGGTATGTGATAACAGAAGATAAGGAAGAGAATTTGGCAGATATATATGAGAGTGATGCACTTGTTTCACAATATTGTGAATTTCAATATGGAGAGAGTCACTTTGGAGTAGAAAACTTTGCGATAACTACAGCTCGTATAGCGAGTAGTTTTGCTACTAACAAGGGTAAGGCACTTGATCTTGGTTGTGCTACAGGACGTGCTACATTTGAGTTGGCAAAAGAGTTTGATAGTGTTGAAGGTATAGATTTCTCAGTTCGTTTTGTTGGTGTAGGTGCTAAGCTTAAAGATGAAGGGTATGTGGCGTTTAGTGTAAAAGAGGAGGGTCTTCTTACTCAAAACAAAAAAGTGACTATAGATGAGTTAGGGTATGAGAGTTTAAGTGCAAAGGTCTCTTTTTGGCAGGGTGATGCTTGTAACTTAAAGCCAAACTTTAAAGGCTATGATTTAATCATGGCAACAAATCTGATAGATAGACTCTATAATCCACGACTCTTTTTAGACACTATAGATGAGCGTTTAAATGAGGATGGTATCTTAGTGATAACTTCTCCATACACATGGCAGGAGAGCTCAACTGCAAAAGAGTTTTGGTTAGGTGGGTTTACGGATGAAGAGGGAAATGCAGTGAGAACATTAGAGAGTCTTAAAACTGTTTTAGATGATAAGTTTGAGCTGATTCATACTCAAGATTTGGAATTTGTTATCAAAGAGACAGCACGAAAATATCAGCATACTATCTCTGAAGTTAGTGTTTGGAGGAAGAAATGAAGTACGACTTCTCACAAAGTGCTTGTCGCAAAGATACAAACGCCGAAAAATATACTCTAAGAGAAGAGCTGTTTGGAACAATAGATGTAGAACCTGTTTGGGTGGCAGATATGGATATAGATACTCCTGACTTTGTTTTAGAGGCTGTTAAAAAAAGACTCGAACACCCTATAGTTGGTTATGAAGAAGTTCCCACTTCGGCATTTGAAGCGCAGATAGCATGGATGAAGAGAGAACACAACTTGGCGTTTGAATGTAGTGATATGTTCTACTCTCACTCTGTTGTGGCTTCAATGGGTGTGGCTATTGAAGCTTTTACTCAAAAAGGGGAGGGTGTTATAGTCCAAACGCCAGTCTACTCTCCATTTTTTCATTCGGTTTTAAATCTTGATAGGGTTTTAGTGAAAAATCCTTTAAAATTAAAAGAGGATGGAACTTATACTTTTGATATAGAAGATTTAAAATCTAAAATTACTAAAAATGCAAAACTACTTCTCTTATGTTCTCCTCATAACCCTGTTGGAAGAGTATGGCAACGAGAGGAGTTAGAGGCTATTTTAGAAGTCTGTTTGGAGAATGACATTGTTGTTTTTGCAGATGAAATTCACTCTGACCTAGTCTATGAGCCTAATGTTCACACTCCTTTTGCCTCTTTAAATGATAAGGCGAGGGCTATTACTCTAACAGCCATCGGTGTTGGAAAGAGTTTTAATATGGCTGGTTTTGCGATGAGTAGTGTGGTTGTTCCTAATGAAGAGTTACATAAAAGATTTCAAAAGGCTTACGATAGAGTACACTTTGCACAGGGTGCAGTTCTATCCCATGTGGCGTTTGAGAGTGCTTTTGTCAATGGAAAAGAGTGGATTGAGGAGTTAAAAGTACATCTTTATAAAAACTTTTTAATGCTTGAGACTCTCTGCAAAGAGTATAGTGAGTTTATAAAAGTGACACCTATTGAGGGGACATATCTAGCATGGCTCGATTGTCGAGGTATGGGGTTGAAAGATAAGGCTCTGCGAGAGTTTTTTATAAAAGAGGCGAGACTAGGCTTAAACGCTGGTTTGAGTTTTGGAAGAGAGGGGAGTGGCTTTATGCGCTTGAACTTTGCACTCTCCTCTGCTAAAATGTCAGAAGTTATTAAGAGACTAGAGAAAGCACTTAAAGATAAAAGGAAAAGTATTGATAAAAATTGATTGGGATGAGTACAAAGAACATAAAAAATTGAGTGTGAGAACTCATAAGTTAGAGATGGTTATGGAGTTTTTAAAAAGTTACTACAATATGAATAACCCTAGTGACATCTACCTAACACTTAAAGCTGATGATATAGGTCAAATGCTACTAGAAAAATATAATATAAAAAATGATATTGATTTAGAAGATATGCTTTTTAAAATGTAATGATGGACTCCTCTTTAAAGAAAATAGTAAACTTTATCGAAGATCATCATGTGATGAGTTTAGCAACTTTCTCTGATGATGAGTTGAGTGCTTGTAGCCTTTTTTATGCTTATAATGAAGAGAGAAAGATTTTTATTTTTGCTAGTTCTAAAGATACAAAGCATATTAAGCATATAGTATCTAATGCAAAAGTAGCAGGAAATATTTTACTTGAAACTCAAAAAGTAGGAGAGATAAAAGGTCTTCAGTTCTCTGGTCAATGTAGTGAGATTCAGGAGAAACTTCTTAAATTAGAGTATTTTAAAAATTTCCCTTATGCCCTAGCTCTCAATCCTACTCTTTGGCAGATAGAGGTTGAGAGTTTTAAGTTAACTGATAATAGTTTTGGATTTGGAAAAAAAATCCTTTGGAAACAAGAGACCTAGCGTTGAGTTGGATTTTTGAGTGTAAATATGGAACAATCCGTGCCGCTGCTTTGAAAAACCACTAAAGAGGGTATCTTTGGTGATTTAAAACCATAAGCTTTACATCCATGGGGCTGTTTAACTTCCCATGTAACAAAATAGTGTTGACATCTTCTACAATTTATTCTTTTCATAAACAGCATTTTAACATATTTAGATACAATAAATTAAATAAATAAAGAGAGAATTTTTCAAATGGATAAAATATTATTGATGCTTCAGCTTCAAAATCAACTCAACGATGCCACTAATGGTGAAGATTGGCCTAAGGGTATTACTAAAAATGGTAAAACTATTAACTGGAAACGCTGTATCTATATGGAGTGTGCAGAGATGGTTGATAGTTTCTCATGGAAACATTGGAAGGCTATAGATGCAGATCCTGACTGGGCTAACCATCAGATAGAAGTTGTCGATGTATGGCATTTTATCATGAGTTTGGCTATAGAGAACTACTCTCAGATGTTAAAGGGTGGGATAGAAGATTTAGCGATAAATATTTCACAACTAGAGTCATTCTCAAAAGTAGATACAACTCAAGAAGTTTTTGCACCTCAAGATGAGGTTATCGCTAAAGTTGAATCACTTATTCGTTTAGCAATTTCAGAAAATGAGCTGGATATTGAGCGTTTAATCTCTGAGTTTTTTGACTTAGTAGTGATGAGTGGGTTAGATTTAGAGTCTCTTTATCGTCTCTATGTAGGTAAAAATATTTTAAATCAATTTCGTCAAGATAATGGTTATAAAGATGGTTCATATATCAAAGTATGGAATGGGGAAGAGGACAATGTTGTAATGACTCGTATTTGGAAAGAGAATGGCGATATAAAACCTGAGACACTTTACAAAGAGTTAGCAAGAGCTTATAGTTCACTGACTAAGAGCTAATCATTGCCCTATCTTTTAGAAATTACTAATCTCTCTTTTGGATACTCAAAAGAGAATTTACTTTTTGAAAATCTTAATCTTACTCTTAAAAAAGGTGAACTCAAAGCTATAGTTGGTGCGAGTGGTGCTGGAAAAAGTACTCTTTTTGAACTGATACTGAAAAATCTGAAACCTCTTGTAGGCACAATAAAAAGTGCTAGATGTTCTCAGGTTTTTCAAGATCCATATAGCTCATTTCATCCAAGTTATAAACTGCTTAATCAGATAGCAGATGTTGCATCATTAGATGAGTTAGATAAATATTTGAAATTAATTAACTTAGAGTATGAACTTCTTTTAAAACTTCCTCATGAACTCTCAGGTGGGCAACTTCAACGTGCATCTATTTTAAGAGCTATGCTTATGAAACCCGATTTATTGCTTCTTGATGAACCTACATCAGCACTTGACAATGTTATTCAGCTAGAAGTTATGAGTATGTTGATGAAGCATTTAGACTCAACAGCCATGCTACTTATAACACATGACATTGATTTAGCAGAGTGGTGTGCTGATGAGATTGTTAAGATTTAAAAAGAGTATTTACTATATAGTAACCAGCACTTGCCATAAAGATAGTTCCAAAAACATTTAAAAGTATATTTGTAATTGCAAGTAAAATACTACCACCTTGAATAAGAAAGAAACTCTCTATAGCAAAGGTAGAGTATGTTGTAAGTGCCCCAAGAAAACCAGTTGTAAGAAATGACTTTACATGAATAGAGAATAGATTAGTATACATAAAGTATGCAAAGAGTGAACCCATTATAAAACTACCAAGAAGATTAACACCTAAAGTACCAAACGGTAAAACATGAGGAACTTTAGAGTTAATAACTCCATTAAGATATGCTCTTAATATCGCTCCGAAAAAACCACCACTACCTATGGCTAGGATTGTTTGCCAACTCATCATCATACACCTTTTGCATTTTTTCTCTTAACTCTTTTAACCACTCTTTATCCTCTTTATCAGCGATAAAAGAGTCTAAAAATATCACTTTTATAGTTCCCGGGTCATAAAAGAATTTTTTAATATTGTAGTACTTTGCAGTCTGAATTAAAACTACTGGTTGTACTTTAAGTTGGTACATATCTGCAACAACTTTTGCACCATTTTTAAAGGGGAGCATTTTCCCATTTACAGAGCGAGTACCCTCTGGAAACATTGTGATAACTCGTCCCTTATTGAGTCTATCTTTTGCATTTTTAAGAAGTCTTAAAAGAGATGTTTTACTCTGTCTCTCTATAGGAATATCTTCAGGAAGGCTCATGGCTAAACCAAAAAATGGAACATCAAAAAGCTCTTTTTTAGCAACCCATGAGAGATCTTTTTTGGAGATAGTCTCCATAACTGCGATATCTATATCACTCTGATGGTTTATAAGGTACATCTGTGCAGCAGGATCCTCTTCGCCATCGACTTCTGTAGAAAAAGCTGTTAAGACACGAACAAACCAAGCAGAAGCTTTACGAGCATAAGGTCTCGGTAAAATAGGATAAAGTATAATCATTAACACTAAGGAAGTGAAAATAATTATAGTGGCAATAAGCCACTTAATTTGAGCAAATATCTTCATTTCTCACCCAGCCTATTTTATCGTTAAGCAGTTTGACCTTTACAAAATTTTGAACGCTACCCTCTTTTAAAAGTTTATATTTTACATCGGTTGTCTCAAAGATTGTTCCATTGTCAACAGGTAAAAGATGAATCTGTGTTCCTTTCTTAATACATATCTCTTGCTCAGGAATAGCAAGATAGATAATATAAATAAGAGGGATAAGCAGAAAAATTAGATAGATAAATTTTCTTCTCCACAAAATAAGGAGGAATATAAAAAATGCAACACCCCCAGCAACAGCCATTTTCAATCTCTCTTTAGATTGGTCCTTAGGTTTTAAATCACTTTGAGTGCTTACACTATCATCATCAACTATTATTGGAATTGTAACCTGAGAAAAGTTGTTTTTTAAGAGATTAAAATATGAAAAACTAAAATTTTCTATCTTTTTATCAATAACTAAAAAATAGGTAATTTCTGAATTTAGATAGGAGTCTGATATAGATTCTATCCCCTGTTTTTCAATGTTTTGAAAATGCATAACTTTGAGATCTGAGTTTGTTGCTTTGGCTACAAAAACAATAATGTTATGTGTTTTATCATAAGAGGTGGTTTTATACTGAGAAATTGCAAAACTATTTGCAATAATATTTGAGAAGTTCTTCTTAGGATTAAGAGTTATAACATTTAATTTTTGACCAGAGATGAGAGTAGGTTCATACTCTTCTTGAGATATCAAACTTGCATTGACATCTGGAAGTCTCGCATCTTCTTGAGTACTTAATGCATAAAATGTATCATAAAAGTACTTTCCTTTTTTTACTCGTTGAGGAAGAGGAGAGAGTATCTCAATACCTTCTGCATTAGAAAAGTTGTATGCTATCTCATCACTCCCTCTTACAGTTGAGAGAGATTTAAATGTAAGTGGAAAAATTTCACCTTTAATTACTCTTTGTGGTATATCATCATAACTTAGATAGATAACTTTATTTGCATAAAGCGAAGTAAGAAACACAAGAGTAAGAAAAAGAAGTTTCATCACGATGCCAAAAAGCCTTCTAACATCTTAACACCATCATCAGAACCTAAAATAGCTTCCATAGCACGTTCAGGGTGAGGCATAAGACCAAATACATTTTTATTTTTGTTACAAACGCCAGCGATAGAATCAACACTACCATTAGGGTTTTTAGCACTACCATTCTCATCAGAGTAAGTTAAAAGAACTTGATTGTTAGCATAGAGTTCTTTAAGACCATCAGAGTCTATAAAGTAGTTTCCATCATGGTGTGCGATAGGGATATTTACTACATCCCCATTATTTAATTTTTCAAGAAAAATATTATCATTGTTCTCTACTTTAAGTGTATGGTGTTTAGAGATAAAGTGTAAACCATCATTGCGTTTTAATGCACCTGGAAGAAGACCTGCTTCTGTTAGTACTTGAAAACCATTACAGATACCAAGAACTTTTCCACCATTGTTTGCATACTCTGTTACAGCTTTCATAACTGGAGAAAACTTTGCAATAGCACCAGAACGTAAGTAGTCACCATATGAGAAACCACCTGCAACAACTAAAAGTTTAGTGTCTGCTGGAATTGTTTCTGACTTGTGCCAAACTATCTCAGTTGTAGCACCAAGTTCTTCAAAAGCATGTTGTGTATCATACTCACAGTTAGTTCCTGGAAACTGAAGAATTGTTACTTTCATTAGATTAGCTCTATCTTGTAGTCTTCGATTACAGTGTTTGCAAGAATCTCTTCACACATTTTTGTAACTTCAACCATCGCTTTCTCTTTATCTGTTTCAGTAAGTTGAAGTACTATCTGTTTTCCAACACGAACATCTTCAACACCTTCAAAGTGAAGAGAATCAAGTGCATGATGCACTGCTTTTCCTTGAGAATCTAAAACACCTGCTTTTAAAGATACATTTACTATTGCTGTCATTATTATTTTCCTAAAATTCTGTTTAATACTTGCTCATAAGCTACTGTAAGCCCACCTAAACCTTGACGAAATCTATCTTTATCCATTTTTTCACCAGACTCTATGTCCCAAAAACGACAGTTGTCAGGTGAAATTTCATCTACAAGAATGATATTTCCACTTGCATCTTTTCCAAATTCTAGTTTGAAATCTACAAGGTTAAGACCTTTTTTCTCAAAATATGGTTTTAAGATATCATTTACTTGACGAGCCATACGACGAAGTTTATCAAGTTCATCTTGATGATCTACTAACTCCAAGATAAGTGCATGTTGGTCATTAAGTTTAGGATCACCTAAATCATCATCTTTATAATCAAACTCAACTAGAGTAAAAGGAAGTACTTTCCCATCTTCTATACCAAGATTACGGCTTAAAGAACCTGTAGCGATATTGCGAACAATAACTTCAATTAGAATAACATCTACTTTTGTATGTAGCATATGGTTATCATCAAGCATCTCTACAAAGTGAGTAGGGATTCCATTTGCTTCTAGTAGTTTAAAAAGTTCTGTACTTATTTTATTGTTAAGTGCACCTTTTCCAGCTTCACTAGATTTTTTCTCACCATTAAATGCCGTTAAGTCATCTTTGAACTCTGAAATTACTAAGTTTTCATCATCTGTTAAAAAAAGTCTTTTAGCTTTCCCCTCGTAAAGTAACTCTCTCTTTTCCATACTATCTATCCTTTTGTTATTATTAAAGCTTTTAAAATATCGACTGCTATTTTGAGTTGATTATCTTTTGCCATCATTTCTGGCGTGATTATATCTTTTTTCTCTTTTGTATCAGCTTTTTTCTTATCTTTTTTTCCATCAACTTTCTTTAGCTCCTCTTCAAGGTGCTTTTTAAGGTCGGCTTCTTTAATGGCAAACTCATTTTTATGAATTTTTGTCTCTCCTGGAAATACTTCAATATCTGGTTTAACACCAACAGCTTGAATAGTTCTTCCACTTGGAAGATAGTATCTTGCTATCGTAAGTTTAATAGCCTCATCTTTTGTGATAGGAAGTACAACTTGAACACTTCCTTTACCAAATGTATTTTCACCTACTAAAACAGCACGTTTATGATCTTGAAGTGAACCACTTACAATCTCACTTGCACTTGCACTTCCACCATTTACTAGTACTACTAAAGGTACTTCTGTTATGGTTGTCGAAGATGAAGCGAAGTAAGTTTGGTTATCACTTTTGTGACGACCTTTCTGAGAAACTATTTTTCCATCATCTACAAATAGATTTACTAAATTAACAGCCTGATCAAGTAGTCCTCCTGGGTTGTTTCTGAGGTCTAAGACAATACCTTTTGTTCTTGCTTTATATTTTTGAATTGCTTTGGCTACATCAGCTGATACTTTTTTATCAAAACTAGCAACTCTAATATAAAGAATATCTTTTCCAATAAGTTTAGTATGTACGGACTCTATAGTGATGATTCCACGTACTATATGAATAGAGAGTGGTTTGATCTCTCCCTTACGGACTATCGTTATATCAATAGGTGCACCAACTTTCCCACGCATTAGTGAAACAGCCTCATCAATAGTCATACCAATAGTTGATTTGTCATTGATTTTTAAGATTATATCACCTGCTTTTAAACCAGCTTTATCAGCAGGAGTACCATCAATAGGAGATATAACAGTTAATGCACCATCTTTCATACCAACAGTGATACCTAAACCACCAAACTCACCATTTGTCTGAACTGTAAGGCGTGTATAATCTTTTTTTGTAAGATAGTTAGAGTGTGCATCAAGATTTTTCATCATTCCATCAAGTGCTTTATCTATAAGTTGTTCAATTGTTACATCATCAACATCATACTGTTCAACAATACTGATTACTTTTGTAAATTTTGCAAGAGATTGCAATCTTGAAGCTTCATTGTCTTTTTGAGGTGCTTGAGCAAAAAGAGACGAAGAGAAAAGAAGACCCATAGAGAGGGTAACAGATGCAAATCCTAGTGTAATAAACTTTTTATTTTTCATTGTAAACCTATTGTTTAATTTAATATGGAAGAATTATACCCTGAGTTATTAAATGGTGGTTTAAATTGTAAATTATCTTATTTATATATAATGTCAGAATATCTAGTAAAAATTAGGAATTAATTTGAGCACAATAAAAGAGTACTTAACATCAGATCATAGAAAATGCGACGATAGATTTGCAAAAATGGAAGAACAAGCTGGGAACTCTTTAGTAGATGCAAAAGAGTTAACTCAAGAGTTTATAGAAGATATGGAACATCACTTTCAGATGGAAGAGCATGTAATGTTTGCAGAGTTTGAAGCTAAAACTGGTATGACAGAGGGTCCAACGGCAATGATGCGACTTGAACATATGCAGATGCGAAACTTAATGAAAGGGCTTCTTGAAGCTATATCATTAGATGATAAAGATAAGTTTTTTAGTGTGAGTGAAACACTTATGATACTTTTGCAACAACACAATATGAAAGAGGAGCAGATGCTTTACCCTATGGCTCAGCAGCACCTCAGTTCAGAGTCTGAGCGAATAATCGCAATGATGGACTCTTTAGTAATAAAATAGGAAGTAAATAAATTGAATTTTAATGGTTTATCCGTAGATCAGGCACCCCCTATATCTGCACCCCTGAGATTTTTTCTCACCGCACCTCTCTTTGGTGTTATCGCTGGAATTTTAATGCTTTTAAGCAGTAGTGAAATCCTTACAAATAGATACTCTATAGATGCAATTATCGTTACACATGCTATCACTATTGGGCTTTTTTCTTTTGTGATATTTGGGGCATTGACCCAGATGCTTCCTGTTTTGACAGGGACTAAAATACTCAAGGTGAAATTAGTAACAGCTATCTCGCATGCAATGTTAAGCATAGGGCTTTTAAGTATGATTATTGGACTGAAGTTTACTTATCATAATCTTATAACACTCTCTTATCTAATGTTGGGTGGTGGATTTTTTTTAATGATCTTCTCAATTGCTAATGCTTTAAGAAGTGTTAGTAATTTTACAGCTACAGTCAAAGGAATGACAGCTAGTCTTATTTTTGCTTTTTTTATAACTCTTCTTGGTGTGATGATGCTTTTTGAATATGCAACGGGAGATATAGGTCCTAGACACCATATATATGCAAACATCCACAGTGTATGGGCGATATTTGGGTTTTGTGGACTACTTATCATTGGGGTGGCGTTTCAGGTACTCCCAATGTTCTATGTAGCCCCTCACTTTAAACGTTTTTGTAAGAAAAGAGTAGTTATTCTTATAAGTATAGGACTTCTTATTTGGTTAGGGTTTAATAGCTTTTATGAGGAGTATTCACTCTATGCAAAACTTTGGATAGCTACATTTTTCTGGGCATTTGCTACAACTGTTTGGTTGAAGTTTAACAAACGTAAACGCCCAGTGAGTGATGTAACTGTTTGGTACTGGAGAGCTGCAAGTATATTTTTGACATTAGGCTCTTTTCTTTGGATATTTGATGAATTTTTTAAACATGAGTACATAGTTATGGTGGCTATTTTGATAGGTGGAGGGTTTATTCTCTCTATTATGATTGGTATGCTTTATAAGATAGTTCCATTTCTTGTATGGTTTCATCTTAATGGTATGGGTTATATGAAAATACCAACTATAAATGAGATGATAGATAAAGATTTAGCAAAGATTCAGTTTGTGTTACTAATTTTGTCTATAATTGGCTTTATATTTGCTTTTTATATGCCAAAACTTTTAGTTCCAGCCGCTAGTTATTTCATAATAAGTATGTTGATTTTAGAGTTTAATGTTCTAGCTCCAGCATTTATATATAGAAGAACAATCAAAACTAAACCAGATTTTGATATGAGTCTTTTTAAAGTAGGATAGGGATGATAAGAACTCAAAAAGGAGGTTGCTAAATGCCGAGTCGTAAAAATATTGTTTTAATAGGTTTTATGGGTGTAGGTAAGGGGAGTGTAGCTAGAGAAGTAGTGAAAAACTCTAAATATATGACTATTGATACTGATGATTTAATTGAAAGTATGGAAAATAGAAAAATAAAAAATATTTTTGATATCGAGGGTGAAGAGTACTTTCGAAGATTAGAAAAAAATGTAGCCAAATGGTTGGAAGAGAGTGTTAAAAGTACTTTAATATCAACTGGTGGTGGTTTTTACAAACAGAAAAATCTAAAAAAGATTGGTATTGTGATTCTTTTAGATTCTCCTTTTGATGCGATAATTAAGAGAATCAAAGCACATCCAAATGCTACACGTAAACTTAAAAAACGTCCACTTTTAGCAGATTTGAAAAAAGCTAAAGAGTTGTACGATCTAAGACGACCTGAGTATCTTAAACTTGCAGATATAGTGATAGATGTAACAGATAAGAGCGCTGATATCTGCTCAAAAGAACTCTTAAAAAAGGTAAAAAAATATGTTTAAAATTTTAACTCTCTCTCTTCTACTCTTCGTTACTTCTGTTTATGCAGAGGGTATTCACTGGGTAAAAACATTTCCAGAAGCGATAGCTCAGGCTGAAAAATATAAAAAACCTATTTTCTTTGTGGTAAGTAATCAGAAGGATGATATTGTAAAAAAAATAGAGAAAGATAAAGATGCAGTTAAAGAGATAACTAAAAACTTTATAGCGATAGTCTCTTATAAAGATAAATCAGACTTTATTCCACAAAGTATTGTAAAACCGATAGCTCCTTCTATGTGGTTTTTAGCTCCAGATGGGAACTTACTCTATCAGCAACGTACATATACAGGACATATCTTTCTTAAAGAACTTGATCGTGCTTTGGTTATTGTAGATAAAGATATGAGAGATATGATTGAAAAAATGAGACTATCTAAGTTACCATATAAGTTAAATGTAGATTTTAAATACTACACAAATCTTTCAGAAGCAGAAAAAGTCTCTAAGAGATTGAAGAAACCTATATTTATGCTTATTGGAAGAAATAGCTGTAAATACTGTGTGAAGTTAAAAAAAGAAGTTTTAATTGATAAGAGTATTTTAAAAGATTTAGAGAAAAACTTTGTTGTCGTTGTTCATGATGCAAATATGCCAGTAGCATATAGATATAATACACCGGGAATACCAGCAATATGGTTTTTAAAAGCAGATGGAGAGCCTCTAGCTCGTCCTTTAGTCGGGTTTGTCCCAAAAGCAAATTTGGCTTCATCAATGTCAAAAGCAAAATTAGAGTTTAAAAAGTAAAGAGAGTTCAAATGATATTTATAAACACAGATGAAAATAGTTTTAATGAGAATTTCCAAGAGATTTTAGGTCGTGGAAAGATGGATATGGAGCATGTTGGTTCTATAGTTTCAAATATAATTAATGAGATTAAAAATGATAAAAATAGTGCTTTAAAAGAGCATATCTCTAAGTTTGATAACTGGACTCCAGTTTCTGATGAAGATTTGAAAATCTCTACAGACTCTATGAGTAAAGCTTATGATGTTTTAGAGCCTAAACTGAAATCTGCTCTACATTTAGCATATGATAGAATAAAAGCTTACCATGAGAAGCAAAAACCAAAATCATGGTTTGATACAGAAGATAATGGTACTATTTTAGGGCAAAAAGTAACTGCTGTTGATAGTGCAGGGCTTTATATACCTGGTGGGAAAGCTGCTTATCCATCTTCTCTTTTAATGAATGTTATTCCTGCCCAAGTTGCTGGTGTTGAAAATATAGTTGTATGTACTCCAACGCCAGATAATGAACCAAATGAGCTTCTTTTAGCTGCTTGTCATCTCTGTGGAGTTACTCAGGTTTATAAGGTTGGTGGTGCGAGTGCTATCGCTGCTATGGCTTATGGAACAGAGTCTATTCCTAAGGTAGATGTGATTACAGGACCGGGAAATATCTTTGTAGCAACTGCAAAAAAGATGGTTTTTGGTGAAGTAAACATTGATATGATAGCAGGACCTAGTGAGATAGGTGTTTTAGCTGATGATAGTGCTAAAGCCAATCATATAGCGATAGATTTACTCTCTCAGGCTGAGCATGATGAGATGGCGAGTTCTATTTTAATCACACCCTCACAAAAATTAGCTGATGAGGTAAAAGTAGAGATAGAGAACTGGTTAGTGAAACTCCCTCGTCAAGAGATAGCTAGAAAGTCTATTGAAGAGCGTGGTGCTATTATCGTTACAAAAGATATGGATGAAGCGATTAAACTTATGAATGAGATAGCTCCTGAGCATTTAGAAGTAGCTACTCTAAGTCCTTTTGAACTTCTACCATTTATCAAACATGCAGGTGCGATTTTCTTAGGTCATAACACTCCTGAAGCTATTGGTGACTATGTAGCAGGACCTAATCATACTCTTCCAACAGGTGGAACGGCTAAATTTTACTCACCTTTAGGTGTTGAAAACTTTATGAAAAAGACATCAATTATCTCTTTTAGTAATCGAGCTATAAATGAGATCGGTGAGGAGTGTGCATTGATCGCAAATACAGAAGGATTGACAGCACATGAGCAATCTGTAAGAGTAAGATTAAAATAATCTTTCTCTTTTCTATCTTAAGTTATAATTAATATAATACCTACAAATATAACTTTTTCAAATATACCCATAAAAAAAAATTATCAAAAAATTATCACGATTTTATAAATTATTTAAGAAATCTTAGTTACTATAAGAGCAGTAAAAAAAGCTTTTAATGCCGTGCATAAGGGCTTCTTTTAATAAGAATTAGTCGTAGTTATAAATCTAAGAAAACCATTTTTTAATGGTCAAAGGAGAATATATGCAATTAGGTTTCCTAGTTGATTTACACCTGTGTATGGGTTGTAAAGGTTGTGAGATCGCATGTAAAGTGGAGAATGAAGTTCCACTTAGTACATGGAGATTACGTGTTAAGTATGTAGATGTGGGAGTTTTCCCAGAGACGAAAAGAACTTTTACACCTCTAAGATGTAATCACTGTGAAAATGCACCTTGTGAGAGAATCTGTCCAGTATCTGCTCTTCACTATATTGATAATGGTATTGTTAATATAGATAAGACTAGATGTATTGGTTGTGCTGGTTGTGTTATGGCTTGTCCATATGGTGCAATCTATATAGATCCTGAAACACAGACTGCTGATAAGTGTACTTACTGTGCACACCGTATTGCATCATCTATGATGCCAGCTTGTGTTGTTGCTTGTCCTGTTGGAGCGAATATTTTTGGTGACCTTGAAGATCCAAAATCTAACATCTCTAAGTATATTATGCAAAATCAGGGAGATGTTCAAGTTCGTAAACCTGAGAAGGGAACTGATCCTCACCATTTCTATGTTGGTGGCGGTAGTGTTAACCTTAATCCTCTTGCTTCAAAAAGAGAAGAAGGGTACAACTTGTTTAATAATATCACGCATCTTCCACTAGGAGGGCATC
>Ga0256837_1001642_pt1 | contig 15121 bp, 12 predicted proteins | sample 4562384metaG_FD_185976 | JGI IMG/M metagenome (GOLD analysis project Ga0256837, IMG submission 185976) | Hydrothermal vent microbial communities from Guaymas Basin, Mexico - 4561-384 | ecosystem: Environmental > Aquatic > Marine > Hydrothermal vents | place: Mexico: Guaymas Basin | collected... | reverse complement strand
ATTCCATAATCCCGTAATGTATAAGCGGTTTGTTTACAACAGGCAACATCTCTTTGGGAACGGATTTCGTAGCCGGCAGGAACCTTGTCCCGTATCCTGCGGCCGGAAATAACGCTTTTTTAATCATTTTCTCTCCTTTAAATCACATTTTAGCACCAAATCTATAAGTTTTTGGGCAAGTTCTTTACTTTTATCTATTACACACACATTATTATCCGAATAAAACTCTTTTTCCACATCCGTATCCGTCAGCACAATTATATTCAAATCCGGATTAATATCCAGAATATTTTCAACAATCATACGGGTATGATCTTCATTTTGCGTAGTTATAATAACGGTATTTGCATTTTCAATATTAAGACTGTGTAAAACTTGCTTGTTCGCGGCATTTCCAAATATTACATTATCCCCGTTTTTTAAACCTTTTTTTACTTCTTCTATCTGTTTATCTATGGCTATGTAAGGAATTCTCTCGTTTGTCAGCTTTTTAGCCACCTGCTGTCCGATTTTATCATAACCTATAAGTATAATGTGTTCCTCGACTTTTACGGGTTTTAATACAAAACCTTCAAAATTCTGCAAATCCTTGTCAAAAATATCCGCAATTTTATATATATACTTTACAATAAAAGGGGTTAACACCATGGATATTACAGTAGCAACAACCAGTTTTTGGAGCAAATCGGCATCCACAAGAAAATATTTTCCCATTAAAGCAAAAACAACAAAAGCAAATTCACCTGTCTGAGAAAGTGTAAAAGCCGTTTTTACCGCAATACGGTTATGTTTAACAAAATATTTAAGCATCATATAAATTACACCGGCTTTTGCAAACATAAACGCAAGCGTCATAATCAAAATGGTAAAAATATTATTTATTACAAAATGTATATTTACCATAAGTCCTACGGAAATAAAAAATATCCCCAGCAGAATATCCCTAAACGGCACCAAATCCGCTTCAATCTGATATTTATATCTTGTTTCGCTCAAAATCATTCCGGCAAGAAAAGCACCCAGTGAATAACTTAGTCCGAAAAAATGCGCTATTTCCGCGGCTGTCAGAACAACCAGCAAAACAGTGGCTATAAAAATTTCATCGGAACGTGTTTTTGTGGCATGTGAAATTATAAAAGGCGCTATATATTTACCGTAAATCCATATAAATATTCCAAGAGCCGCAAATCCGCCGAGAGTTTTTAAAACAAGCTGCGTTAAATCGGCATTTTTGTTTACTATTATCGAAATCGCTATAAGTATCGGAATTACCGCAATATCCTGAAAAAGCAAAATTCCAAGAGATATACGTCCGTAAGGTTTGCTTATTTCTCTGCTTTCATTTAAAAGTTTTAAAACTATCGCCGTTGAACTGAGAGCAACAGCACTTCCTAAAATAAAAGCTATTCTTACATCCACATCCAACATCAGCCAAAAAAAGAATCCGAAAAAAACACTTACAAAAGTCATTTCCGCAAAACCGAAACCGAACACCTCTTTTTTCATGGATTTCAGTTTACCCGGCGAAAATTCCAGCCCTATCATAAACATCAGAAAAACAATTCCCATTTCGGCTATCAGTTCAATGGTGTGTTTGTCAATATCAAATATATTGCTTACAATCACTCCGGTAAAAATATACCCTATAATAGGCGGAATTTTATACCTTGCAAACGGTATGTTAAAGCTGAGAGCGATAAACAACAGGACAATAATAATTAAAACGGGACTAGCCATTCATTACCTTGACATGTAGTTTTCTTTCTCTCGGTCCGTCAAATTCAACAAGAAAAATCCCCTGCCATTCCCCAAGAATAACTTTGGCGTTTTCAACCACAAGGGTTATGTCGCTTCTTAAAAAAGCGGCTTTTAGGTGTGCTCTTGCATTTGAATGTGAATAATCCCTGAAAGGCACCACATCTTTTAACATCCCCAAAAGATCCCTTCTGAGAGTTGCGTCACTGTTCTCAAAAATTATCACACTCGCCGTAGAATGCGGACAAAACACTGTTACAATTCCGTTTTTCACACCGCTTTTTATTACTGCTTCTTTTATTTCATCGGTAATGTTTATTACTTCCGATTTATAATTGGTTTTAAATGTCAATTTTTGCATTCCGTCTCCTTTTTAGTTTATTGTTTATCTGGGTTTACGATTGATTAAGTTTTTAAGATCGGCAAAATTTATTCACTGCAAATCTTCACTCCCTCTTTTCTTTATTCAAAAATTCTTTAAGAAGTTTATATTCTTTTTTATCGAAATATCTGGTTTTACCCGTAGGAAGAGCGTTTAAACTCACCCATCCGTATGAAAGTCTTTTCAAATCCGCAACCTCACTTCCGAAATTTGCAAAAAACCTTCTAAGCTCTCTGTTTTTACCTTCCTGTATCGCTACTTTCAAAGTCGAATAAGAAGGCGAATTTTTAATAATCTGAACACTTAAAAAGGGTTTAAGAACCATTTTTTTAATATCACTGTCCTTATGAGCTCCGGCATCTCCGACTTCAACCCCCTCTTGCATAGCTTCAATCATTTTTTCTGTAATTTCGCCTTTAATTTTGAGTTTATATACCCGGGGCAAATCGGAATTCATAAGCGTATGGGCCACTACCGGGGAATCTGTCAGTATCAAAAGTCCCTCACTGTTATAATCAAGCCTTCCGACAGAAATAAAATGTTTAAATTTTCCCGGAAGTGAATCATATATTGTTTTTCTTCCCCTGTCGTCTTTTTTTGTAACAAGCTCACCCTTTGGCTTATTATAAACTATACAGGTGTGCTTTTTGTTTTTTTTCACAGGTTTGCCGTTTACAGCCACTTTATCGTCCTCTTCCACTTCAAAGCCCGGCTCTTTTATAACACGTCCGTTTATCTTGACACGCCCGTCAAAAATAATTTTATCGGCTTCCCTTCTTGAATAAGTCGTATGATGACTTATAAATTTGTTTAATCTCACTTTTTTCCTTTAGTATATTGGTTATTGGTGTATTGGGTTATTAATGTTTTTAATTTTACATTGTCCACCCCGCCATTCTTCAAATGGCCGGGTTCGCTGCGCTCATTTTCCATTTTCCATTTTCCATTTTCCATTTTCCATTTTCCATTTTCTATTTTTCACTTTTCACTTTTCACTTTTCACTTTATTTTATTCCCGCTTCTACTAAATTGTGAATATGTATTACACCTACAATTTTGCCGTTTTCATCTGTTACGGGCAAAAACTGTATTTTGTTGTCTTCCATAAATTTAAGAGCATCCGCCGCAAGTATCTCCCGGGAAATTGTTTTTGGATTTTGTGTGGCAAAAATCACGGCTTTTTGTTCTAAATCGAATTTATCGCTCATCATAGCCCTTCTTAAATCCCCGTCGCTTAAAACAGCTTTAATTTTTCCGTTATCCAAAAACAGCACATGCCCCAGCTTCCCTTCCGTCATTTTAATGATAGCTTCTTGAAGGGTGTCGTTTTCATCGGCTGTCGGAAACTCTTTTTTCATTAAATCTTTCACCTTTACAAAAAGCTGTTTGCCAAGACTTCCCCCGGGATGAAAAGATGCAAAATCCTCTTTTGTAAAGTTTCTTTTTTTCATAAGGCATACCGCAAGCGCATCCCCCATCGCAAGAGTCAGGGTGGTTGAGCTTGTAGGAGCGGTATTTAAAGGGCAGGCCTCTTTATTTACATAAACATTTAAAACGCAATCCGCATATCTAGCAAGCGTAGACTCCATTTTGCCTGTCATTGCAATTAAAGGCACTTCAAACCTTTTAATATGAGGCAAGATTTTAATAAGCTCTTCGCTCTCCCCCGAATAACTTATTGCAAGAACACTGTCATCTTTTGTAATCATTCCAAGGTCTCCGTGAAGAGCTTCCGTTGGATGAATAAAAAAGCTCGGTGTCCCCGTGCTTGCAAGCGTTGCGGCTATTTTAGAGCCTATTAGCCCGGATTTTCCGACACCTGTAATAATTAATTTGCCTTTTGTGTTATAAGCTATTTCCACAGCCTTTTCCATTCCTTCGACACTTGCGTTTAAAAGCTCTTCTGCTTCCGTTTTAAGCACTTCTTTCGCTATTTTTTGAAAATTCACTTAAATATCCTTTTAAAATTAAAATAAACACTATTGAAATTATACATTAAATTAGTTACAATGCTTTAAAAAGTACATCATATGGATTTAAATCTTAAAAAAAGACTTATAATTTCTCTTGTTTTTATTTTATCTGTTGTAATGGTGGTTTTTTTTGCAATTTTCATTATGAATATAAATATTCTTGAAAAAAACATTAATGGAATTTTACACCAATCTCTTATAAAAAGAGCGAAAAACAAAGTTAAAAACTCCACTTTAATAGAAAAACAGATTATAAATGGCATTTTAAATTTTCATAACGAAAAAAAAGAACTAAAATCCGAAGTCGATTCACTTAATATGATTTTATCAAATGTTTATACGAAATTTAAAAACAAAAAAAACATTAAAGAAATATTAGCGGATATTGTCAAACACACTCAAACCGAATGCGAATGCAAATACCCTTTTATCATTGACACAAAAGGAAATCTTATCGCCTATCCTCCGTATTTGCAATATTCCATGCCTTCAAACATTTTTGATACAAACATTCCTTCAAAAGAGAAATTCAAAACGATTTTAAAACAGGCAAAAAACAAAAAAGAAGTTTTTGCCAGCTACAAATGGATAGACCCCACTACTTCAGACACCCTTGAAAAACTCGGCTTTTTTAAATATTTCAAACCACTTGAATGGATTTTAGCGGAAAGCATCTATATACCCCATGTAAGAGAGCACCTGTTAAATGAAATCGAAACTTTAATAAACGTCAAATACGGAATAGTTAGCCACAACGGACATTTCTTTTTAAAAGACGACCCTCTTGCAAAAGAGGGGTTATCAATATCTAAGTCAGATAATATTTTGAAAATTACATATACGACAAAAATAGAAGCGTTAAACGTAATTCTCGGCAGCACAAAAAACATTACAGCCATACATAAATTTATAACAAATACGAATAACTATATTTCTTCGCAGATATATACACTTTTGATTCAGTATATATTATTCGGACTGACAGTTTTCAGTATTATTATATATTTTTCAAATAAAACACTTGATCAAATGATAACCAGGCCCGTCCAATCACTTATAAAGCAAACGGAAGAAATTCTTGAAACGGAAGATATAACTAAAAAAATACAAATTAACACAAACGACGAATTTAAAACATTAGCCGATGAAATAAACAAATTTATGGAAATTATCCGTTCACGGCTTGAGTATTACGATAAAATCGTTAAAAAGCTATAAGGAAAACAATGCTCAAAACAAAATTAACCGGAAAATTACTGGGTATAATTTTTATTTTCAATATTTTATTGTCTTTCATATCAATATACAACATAAAACAATTTCAAAATTATATAACCCAAGACATAAAATCCTTAACAATCAAGAGAATAAAATTTGAAACCAAAGATAATGTCAATCTTCTTATACAAAATCTTGAAAAGATACAAAAAATTTATCCCACCGACCCTTACGTAATAACAAAAAACGCAACGGATAAACTTTTTTTAAGTTATATATTGCCTCTGTATGACAAATACAAAAACGACAAAGACATAAAAAAAATTATTTTTGAAATTATTAAAACCTACAAATATGAAATTCCTCTGACAGAGCGGAAAAAATCATTCATAATTGTAAACGCCAAAAACAACACGATACTTTATCATCCTAAAAAAGAATTAATCGGCAAATATTTTTATATCCCAAAAGAACAATACGGAGGTTTTATTCACAGAAAAAACAAATATCTTTTTTTTAAACACTTCAGGCCGTTTAACTGGATAATCGTATGCGAAATTTCCAAAAAAGACATATTTTCAACTGAAAAAAGCATTTACGATATAATTAAAAAAATCAGATGGGGAAAAAACCACTACTTTTTCGGGTATAAAAAAATAAATAATGAATATATATTTGTATTTCATCCGTATTTAACAGGCAAATTAAACATCAAAGAAAAAGACATCACAGGCAAATTTTTCAAAGAAGAATTATTAAAAAAAGCATTAAACGGAGGCGGATTTGTAACGTATTATTTTAAAAATCCGGCAACAGGCAAAATAGAAAAAAAATTAACTTACGCCACATATTATCCGCCTCTTAATTTAATAATTGCAACCGGAACATATCTTTCAGACATAAACCATATAACGGAAAACATAAAAAAAGAAATTAATGAAAATATAATAACAAACATTATACAAACACTTTTAATAAATCTGTTAATACTGATAATTTCATTTGCAATATTTTACATGCTAATTAAAAAATTCCTAATCACACCTTTAAAAAATTTAGAAAAAGCAATAACTTCATTAAAAGAAACCAAAAACATCCAAACAGATCTTTATTCCGAATTTTCGAAATTTGTGCAAGAAGCCAAAAATAAATTAAAAACCGTAATTAAACTTTTAAAAGGCATTTAATTGAAAAAATTAGCTATTGCAATAGTAGATGAAAACAAACTTTTGACCATAAGATTAAAACTTTTTTTAATCCAGGAAGAATTAGGAAGTGTTAAAACTTACCGCTCAATAAACGAGCTTTTAGAAGAAAAAACAGGTTTTGATTTAACGATTCTTAAAGAAGAAATTTTTGACTATTCTTTATTTGAAAAACTCCCTGATACTATATTTTTATTAATAAGCGATGAAGTAAAAAACACGGAAAATTCTAAAATTTTTTATATTGATACGAATTTTACAAACGCCGAATTAAAACAGGAAATCTCTATTATTTCCTTTCTTAAAAATTATGAAAAAGAAGTCGAAGAAAAAAACAACAAATTAAAAGAAGCTTTAGCTTATATTACAAACCAGGAAGAAATGGCTGCAAACAAACAGTTAAATATGATTTTTGACAATATGTCTTTTAAAAAAATAGAGAATTATTATTTTGACAATTATTATTCTCCAAAAGACAAATTAAGCGGAGATTCCTATATAGCCTGGCATATAGACGACAAGATTTATATTGTAATAATTGACGCAATGGGGAAAGGAATAAGCGCCTCGTTAACATCCACGCTTACAAGCGGTATAGGCAATTACATATTACAAAACAATAACAGTTTAAAAAATTTTTTAGAAAATTATATTGAATACATAAAAAAGATTCTACTTGACGATGAGGCATTATGTATGACTATTTTTAAATTAGATTTAAAATGTAACGAAATTGAAATAGCAAATTTCGGAATGCCCCCTATTTATATCAAAAAAGATTATGAAGTCGAAAAGATACTTACAAACAATTATCCGATATTAAAAAGCTCTAAAAGAGAAATAGTAATAGATACTTACAAAAAAGATTTCGATATGATTCTCATATCAAGCGACGGTTTAATTGAAAGCGCAAATAAAGAAGGAATTCCTTATTTTGCAAACTTAAAAAGCATACTCCCAAAAACCGACTTTTTAAGGGAAATTATAAAAGATTTCAAACAAAACGCAATACAGGATGACGACACAACCGTTTATGCCATAATCAAACAACAAAACAATTATGAAATAATATATGAAAAAAGTTTCTTTTTTTCTTCAAAAAAAGACCTTGACAATATAATACATGAAATAGACGTTAAATTAAATGAAGACGAAACTACAAAACAAAAATTTTATCTTATTTTTCAGGAAATATTTTTAAATATATTCGAACATGCTTACCGTAAAAATTATGACAAACAGGAAATTTTACAAAAGAATCAAGATTTTTCAGACATTAAAGGGGAAATTCATATAAAAATTTGCAAAAATGAGGAATATTTTAATATAATCATAAAAGACCAAGGGAGAGGGTTTGATGTTACTAATATTTTAAAACTTGAAAACAGAAACAATTTCAAACGTTTTCACAGGAGGGGGTTGTTAGTTTTATTAAATATTGTATGCGGACTCTTTTTTGAAGATAACGGCAGAATTGTGCACACATTTATAAGGAGAAAAAATGGAAATTAAACAAAACGGGAATACTATTGAAATAACAGGCACAATAAAAACAATATCTGATTCGGAAAAGATAATTGATGCTGTCAATTCGATTAAAGATGACATAATACGAATTAAAATTCATGATTCATATGTCTTACCTTCAAGTATCATCGGAAATCTTTTAAGGAGTATTGATAACGGCAAACAAATTGTTTTAGGAGTAAAAAGCGAACTACTTGAAGAACTTATAAAAGACCTTAAACTTGACAAAGCGTTTAATCTTTACAGGGTATGAAAAAAATACTTTTCTTTCTGGGCGCTTTATACATTGGCTTATTGATAGTTTTTATTGTTTATTTTAATTCCTTCACAACAACACTTCATCAACACGCTGTTTCGGATATACAAAACATAGAAGTTATTCTTAAGTCAATCTTATTATTTTTAACAACAATATTTATATTTATTGTATATTTGTCTCATAAAATATTAATTAAAAACAAAGAAATGATTAATGAGTTACACAACAGGGTAAAAGAAGAAATCAAACAAAACATCGAACTTTTATTTATCGATTCATTAACAGGAACTTATAAAAAAAGCCGCTTCGATATAGATAAAAACTTACACCGTAATGAATATGTTGTAATGATAAATATAAAAAACTTTTCTTATATAAATACTTTATACGGGTTTAAAACCGGAGACAAAATTTTAAAAAAAACCGTAGAAATAATCGAAAAAATTTTAAATAGAAAATTATATAGAATAAATGCCGACGAATTTGTTTTTTTCAGTAAGGAGTATGAAAAAGAAATAGACTTAATTAATAAACAGTTCACATCCGAACCGTTAAATATAGAATCATTAAGTTTCAGATTACATTTTACTTTTGCTGTTGTTAAAAACGAAAGTGAAGATATTTTAAGAAAACTCTCAATTGCACAAAAAGAAGCCAAAAAACACGTTTTTAAAAAATATATTTTTTTTGAAGAACCAAAAAAAAATATTAATTTTATTAAATTTAACACTATTCTTTATGATGCACTCTATACAAAAAAAGAAGCCTCAATCATTCCTTATTTTCAGCCTATTATTGATAACAATACTTTAAAACCTGTAAAATACGAAGTTTTAGCAAGATTAAAAAACGGCAAAGAAGTTTATACTCCGTTTTATTTTTTAGAAATAGCAAAAAGCAGCGGCTTTTTAACCAACCTTACAAAAGAAATAATCAAAAAAAGTTTTATAACAGCAAAAGAAAACGATATTTATATTTCTATTAATATAACAAATGAAGATTTGTTAATAGAAAATTTTGAACAATATCTTTTAGAATGTGTAAAAGAATGCGGTTTAAATACTCAAAACATTACACTTGAAATTTTAGAAAACATAACTTCAAAAGACACCCTTAAAAGTATCGAAATAATAAAAAATTTAAAAAATAAAGGCTTTTCAATAGCTATTGACGATTTTGGCGTTGAATATTCAAATTTTGAGAGAATTAGTGATTTAGATGTTGATTTTATAAAAATTGACGGTAAATACATTAAAGACATTCATACCAATCCCAAAAATTATCAAATAAGCAAAGCTATTACGGAATTCGCCCATGCCATGAATATAGAGGTAATTGCGGAATTTGTGGAAAATGAAGAAATATTTAACACAATTAAAAACTTAGGCATTCATTATTCACAAGGATATTATTTTTCCCCTCCGAAAGAAATGTAAGAATTAATTATCCCGTTGCGGGTTAATTAACAGCTCTTCAACACTTCTTGGCGTTTTAAGGTAAAATCCCTGGGCATAAGAAAATCCGTTTTTCACTATTTTTTCATATAATTCTTCATTTTCGACATATTTAACAATTATCTGCACGTTAAACATTTTTTCTAAATATTTTACCATTTCAAGCATTATTAAAGAATATTTGTCATAAAAAATATGTTTTGAAATTTTTATATATTTTATTACACCTTTTGCTAAAAGCTTAATAAAAATTTCAAGGGAAAAACACTGTTTTTCAAAATCATCTATCGCAAACTTCAAACCGTATTCTTCGTATAAATCTATTAAAATTTTATATTTAGTATCATATTCAATATCAGAAATTTCAAGAATTATATTAAGTCCGTATTTTTCTTTTAATTTTAACATATTGGCAATATAATCTTTATTTAAAAGCGTTTCAAAACCAACATTAATAAATATTGTGTCAGAAATTTTCTTAATTAATTTTCCCTTATCCCCCGTTTTTAATCCTACCATAATATCAAGAGATTTCAACAAATCCATTTTTTTTATATATGTATAAAATTTTTGCATAGGAATTAATTTATTTTCATCAAAAACTCTTCCTAAAATTTCAATTCCTACAATCGTGTTTGCTTTAGCATCAAATATGGGCTGAGCCGCTATTTCAATATTTTCATTGTCAAACGCGTTTAATATATACTGCCCGTCATACTTATGCTCTAAAATTTCATCAATCTCTTTTTTTTGTTCTTCCACAAGCAATAATATTTCTTTTTTTTCTTCTATAGCCCTTTTTTCAAGTTTTGTAAGCAATAAAAAAAACTCATTATCTTTTAAAGATTTATAAATATCTATCTCCGCCCCGATAATTACCGGCTTAAAATTAATTTCGACCTCATCCACTGTTACCGTCGTATCTATTTTTTGTTTAAGTTTATATATAAAATCCCTGTAACACGAAGCAGTAATATTTACATTAAGCATATAAAACGCGGCGCTCGTTCCTTTAATAACCAAAAAGGAATCTGCATATAACCCGTTATTATAAATTTTCTCTTCTAATATATTAATAGCTTTTATTATTTTTTCTTCGGAATATTTTTTTATTAATTCATCATAATTTAAAAAATCAATCATAGAAGCATAAATTCTTTTTTCAAACGCTAAAAGTTCTAATAATTTAAAAAAATTTTTTTCAGGATTGGAATAAGTCAAATAATACATATCGCTTATTGTTTTTACAAATTTTTTATATTGGGAAGCAAAATCTTTAAACACAAAATATGCTTCAACCCATTCGTTATGATGTAAATGATAATTAAACGTATCCATTAAGTTATGGACAATTCTGTGTAAATCATCAAGATAAGTGCATAATCTTTTATCAAGACAAATCAGTAAAGATTCCGGATAATAAAGATATTTTGTAAAAGGACACTCTTTAACATTTATCATCGGACAATATTGTAAATTTTCTTTTTCAACAGCTAAAATTGTTTTTTCAATCCAGTCAATATGGACTTTGATCAGTAATTTATCCTTAAAAACATCATTATTTATCTCTCTAAGAATATATATTTCTTTTTTAAGGTATATATGTGCTATATAATTAATCAATTCCTGTAAATAACTTGAAAATTCAAACAGCTCTGTTTTACCGATATTTTCTCTTTTAAGATATAAAACAATTTTATCTTTAATAAAATTTAATACCCTGTAAATCACTTCGAATGGAATTTCTACATTATTATAAAACTCTTTTATATCTTTCAAAGCCTTTTTATTTTTATTAAAATCATTTATATATTCTTTTAAAAGTTTTTCCTGTATATCAAGTATTTCTATTAACCTGTTTTTACTAATTTTTTCCAATAAAAGCTCATCGTTTAAAATTTCATTATTAACTTTCCTAAAAAGCTCATCTTCTTTTTCTTTAATTCTTTCATAAAAGTCCATTTTGTTCTCCTTTAAGATGAAAATTTAGCAGTTTGTTCTTGCAAAATATCTAATACACTTTCGAGTTCATTCGACGTTTTATTCAATGTGTCGCTTATTTCCTCGTTTACTTGTGCCTGATCAATTAATTTTTTCGAATTTAATGTAAGTTCTCTTACATTTACGTTAATTTTAGTCGTCTCTTTAGTAGCGTATTCCGCTCTTTTTATGGTTTCACTTAATTTTTCTTTGGTATTTAATGTTTGATTTTTTAAATCTTCGGTAACAGAGGAAATATCGAGACTTTTATTTGCATTTTTCTTTACTTCTTCTTCTATTTCCTGAATTCCCTGTAAAATTATAGAAACGACACCGTCGATATCGGCAAGGGATTTTTGCGTTTTTTCGGCCAGTTTTCTAACTTCATCCGCAACAACGGCAAATCCTCTTCCGTGTTCTCCCGCCCTTGCCGCTTCTATTGCCGCATTAAGTGCTAATAGATTTGTCTGGTCCGCAATTTCCCTGATTATCTGCAAAATCTCTTTAATCTGTGCGCTTGTGTTTGAAAGTTCAGTGACTTTATTAGCAAGATTCATTTCGTTTTCAGATTCATCCCTGATTGCTTCAACCACGGACATAAGCTCATTTACGCTTCCGTCAAGAATTTCCTGAGTTTTTTTAATATCATCAGCCGTTATAAACACACTCTCTTCGGCTTTACCTAAATCTTCAATTATATTATTAATATAGCGTTTGTTAATTTCTATTAAATCAGTCTGTTTATCTGTATTTTCATCAATAGACTTTGCAATTTCTTTTATAGAATCTACATTTTTATCGGTTTTGTTAACGACGGATGTAAGATTATTAACCGTAATTTCAAGTTTGTCAAGAAATTTATTGAAATTTTTTGCAACTTTCCCAATCTCATCATTAGATTGAAACTCAACCCTTGTTGATATATCACTGTGCTCGGATAAAAGGAATTTTATTTTTTCGTTTAATATATTAATTCTCTTTACAATGTCATAACATATATAGCTTATAAAACCGATAGATAAAATTATAATACCGTAAGATGTATACTTAAGCGCTCTACTTTCTGAAATAAAATCACCTATTATTAAAATTATTGTAGCAATTATTAAACTTATAACAGCAATAAAAACTTTTTGTCTCATACTCATTTTAAAATCTCCGTTTTTATTTTCTTAATTATAACTTATATATAAAAAAAAGCAACCTATAATTTGTTACTTTTTCACACACATTTTTTCTTCTTCTGTTTTAGTATGTAACAAACAGTAAAAATAAAAGTTATAATTCAAACAAAAAAGGATTCTTATGAGCTTCATTGAAGAATACAAAAAACACACAGAAGAAAGAGCAAAACTAGGTATCCCTCCGCTGCCTTTAACAGCCGAGCAGACAGCTGAACTTGTAGAACTTTTAAAACAGGTTCCTATTGTGGAAGAAGAATATTTAATGAACCTTTTCCTAAACCACATCAACCCGGGTGTTGACGACGCGGCATACGTAAAAGCCGCATTTTTAAACGACATCGTTCAAGGCAAAGCTTCAAGTCCTGCAATTTCTAAAAAAAGAGCCGTGGAAATTCTGGGGACTATGCTTGGAGGATATAACGTTAAACCTCTAATCGACGCACTAAGCCTTGATGACGAAGAGATAGCAAAGGAAGCTGCAAACCAGCTTAAAAACACACTTTTAGTTTACGATGCATTCCACGATGTAGAAGATCTGGCTAAAGCCGGAAATAAATACGCAAAAGAAGTAATGCAGAGTTGGGCAAACGCAGAATGGTTTACCACAAAACCTAAACTTTCTGAAAGCGTAAAAGCCGTTGTATTTAAAGTTCCCGGTGAAACAAATACTGACGACCTTTCCCCGGCAAGCGAAGCGTTTACAAGAAGTGACATTCCTCTTCACGCAACATCAATGCTTAAAGCCAAAATGCCTGACGCACTTGAAAAAATTGAAGAACTTAAAAAATCAGGACATCCTGTTGCATTCGTTGGTGATGTTGTAGGAACTGGTAGTTCAAGAAAATCTGCGGCAAACAGCGTTATTTGGCATATCGGTGAAGAAATCCCGTTCGTTCCGAATAAAAAAAGAGGCGGAATTGTAATAGGAAGCGTTATCGCCCCTATTTTCTTTAACACATGCGAAGACGCCGGAGCACTTCCAATCGAAGCTCCGGTTGAAAAGCTTGAAACCGGTGATATTATAGAAATCAGACCGTATGAAGGTAAAATTCTTAAAGAAGGCGTTGTTGTAAGCGAATTCGAACTTAAACCAAATACACTTCCGGATGAAGTTCAGGCCGGAGGAAGGGTGCCTCTGATAATCGGTAAAAACTTAACCAAAAAAGCAAGAGAATCTTTGGGGCTAAACCCTGATACCGACATATTCGAAAAACCTGCCCAGCCTGAAAGCAAAAAAAATGCAGGTTATACGCTTGCTCAAAAAATAATCGGAAAAGCATGCGGAATGGAGGGTGTTAGACCCGGAATGTATGTCGAGCCTACATGTGCAACCGTCGGAAGCCAGGATACAACGGGTGCTATGACAAGGGACGAAATAAAAGAATTAGCGGCACTAGGATTTAACGCAGATCTTGTAATGCAGAGTTTCTGCCATACGGCGGCATATCCTAAACCGGCTGATATCAACCTTCATCACACACTTCCCTCATTCTTTACTTCAAGAGGCGGTGTCGCACTAAGACCGGGTGACGGTGTTATCCACTCTTGGCTTAACAGAATGATTCTTCCTGATACATTAGGAACCGGGGGAGATTCACACACAAGATTCCCTATGGGTATTTCATTCCCGGCCGGATCTGGACTTGTAGCATTTGCAGCGGTTACCGGAAGTATGCCACTAAATGTTCCTGAAAGCGTTCTTGTAAGATTTAAAGGAGAGCTTAAACCCGGAATCACTTTAAGAGATTTGGTTAATTCAATTCCATACTTTGCAATCAAGCAGGGACTTTTAACAGTTGAAAAGAAAAACAAAAAGAACGTATTTAACGGTAGAATCCTTGAAATTGAAGGCGATATAATCAAAAACCTTACAATCGAACAGGCGTTTGAACTTGCGGACGCAAGTGCGGAAAGAAGTGCGGCTGCATGCACTGTTGACGTAAGTGAAGATCAGGTTGCCGAATATCTAAAATCAAACATCAAACTTCTTGAAGCCATGATTAATGCAGGATACGAAGACAAAAGAACAATTAAAAGAAGAATTGACAAAATGCAGCAGTGGCTTGAAAACCCAAGCCTGCTCAAAGCCGACAAAGACGCTGAATATGCAGCTGTTCTTGAAATCGATTTAAGCGAAATTACTGAACCTATTGTAGCATGTCCTAACGATCCTGATGACGTTGC
>Ga0256837_1001641_pt1 | contig 15127 bp, 24 predicted proteins | sample 4562384metaG_FD_185976 | JGI IMG/M metagenome (GOLD analysis project Ga0256837, IMG submission 185976) | Hydrothermal vent microbial communities from Guaymas Basin, Mexico - 4561-384 | ecosystem: Environmental > Aquatic > Marine > Hydrothermal vents | place: Mexico: Guaymas Basin | collected... | reverse complement strand
GCTCAAAAAAAGGCGAGGGTAAAAAGATAACCCCTAAGGTGGTTAAACCTATAAGCAAACCTGCCGTTTCCCTTTTTTGGAGAAGCTTTTTTAACAAATCCATTCTTGGTTAGAGTTTATAGCTATTGGCGGTAAACGAACATCGCTTTCTTTAACTACGCTTTGTCTATCTTCTTTATTTGCTTTTGAGCCTGTTTTCCACTTGTGGGGATACTTTAACCCGTCTAAAATCTTTTGTAATTGCTCTTCAGTAAAGCTTTCTTCCTCCTTAGGTTTAAGGTTTCTTCGCTTTGCAAGTTTTATCTCTTCAAAGGTTTCATCGTCAAAAGAAGCTTCTAACTCTGGGTAGTGTTTTTGAACCCAAAGAATAAACTTTCGTGCGTCCCTAATAACCTGTTCTATGGTGTTGTCTTTAAGCCCCTTGTCCCTGAGGGATTTGTAAAACTCCACAAGATTCTGAAAATTAAGGTTTAAAGAGCCAAACCTTAGCAGGTGGTTTAACCAATACCTCTTTTGCCGAACTGTTTTAGGGTCCCGTATGTGGGAAAGGTATTCCAAATAGCGCTCTATTAGGTAATCCATTTTTAAACCGTTGCGGTTTTGGGAAATTCAACAATAATCCGTTCGTAGGGAATATATACTCTATAACCTCTTTCGGTTTTTTCCATTTTTACAATGCCGAGGTCTTTGAGGATTTGGATGTCGTTCCAAACATTGGAGTAATCCCTTCCTAAAAATTGCGCAAGTTCCCGTATGGACTTAAACTCTTTGGTTTGAAGGGCTTTAACAATTTCCCACCGGGCGGGAGTTAAGATTTTAAAAAGCCTTTCTACCGAAGGAAAAATAAGCTGTTGCTCCTCTTCTAAAGGTTTCCCAAGGTCAGCTTTTTTCAAAGTTTTCAAAAGTTTCCTTACAACTTTTCGGGGTTCCTCAACCTTGATGGTTAAAACTCTCATAACTCTACCTCCTTAAGTTCTTCTAAAAGTTCTAAAACCTCCTCAAAAGGTTGTTTGTCTTCCTTTAACATTTCTAAAAGTTCTGAAAGAAATCCATAAGAAATGTTTTAGGTTCCCTAAATGTATAGGGAAATCTCTTTCCCCTTTTGTGTTTATGCGGTCCATCGTGAGCGTTGTCGTATCGCAAATAATCCTGCTTTAATCTTTGGTTCTCAATCCAAAAAGGAATGTAGGCAAGGCTGTAATGGTACCCGCAAGGTCTATGTTTATCCGCCTCTATCCGGTAAATCTTTAAGACAATCACTCCGTTGTCGGCTACCGTTCGGTAGTTTAGGACTTCCTTAGCTTTTCCCATTTTGCCTTTTAGTTTTTTATATTATGGTTTATAAACCATTGTAATTTATTGTCAAATTTAAGTTCGACAATTTAAGAAAAGAAGCAAGCGAAAATCGCCTAAATAGTTATCTATTTATGCAGTGCTTGTCAAGTTTTGTAGATGTAGTCTTAGAAGGAAACTAGGGAAGCTATTTTCTTAAACCCTGATTTTAAGCAACTACTAACCTATAAATCTTCTTAAAATAGGCGTTAGAACCTTGAAAATGTTAACTCCTTTTTTGTAGAGTTCCCTATCTATCAAGAAAAGCAATTTAACCAATTTCCCCATCCCCCAAAGGTAAAAGGCGGTTTTTAAAAATATCCCTTTCCATCCTTTTGAAGAAGGCTTCCAACAATTTTTCTCTCCAAGAAGTTTTCAAAAGCCAAACCGAAAATGGAAATAATTTCAGGAAAAAGGAATGGAAAATTCAAAATATTGGAACCTTTCCACTTTGCCGTTTCTAATAATTACCTGTCTGTAGGAGGTGGAAATGTCCAAAAAATTTTTTACCTTTCCGCCGACCACCCTTTTGTTCACGAGAAGGTTAGACCCCGGATAGGCCCTCATAAGCTCGTAAACGAAGTTGTAGGTTACCATTTAAAAAGGATATTTTTCAGTTCTTCGTAGGCCTTATCCACATCAAGGTGTTTTTCTAAAAGTTCCGCTATTAGGCCAAAAAATGCCAAAAAAACCTCACGGGGAATCTCCTCCACAACCCCTTCGGGGGACATTATCTGTTTCTTCTCAACTATGGTTGGAGGAATAGAAGTTATCCTTTCCTGCACCGTAGCAAGGCGTTTTATTTGCTCCTCGGATAAAACCTTCTGGAGTCTCACTATCCAGTCTTTCCTCTTCCCCTTCGGTATTCTGTTGTAGACCTTCGCTTGACTCAGAGTAATGCGAACGGTATAGTGTCCCTTTTCCATCTCTCTATTTCCCTTTCCACCTTTTCCTGTGTGGTTATTCCCCTCCTGTAGAGGGCAAAGAGGAGACCCAAGTAGGCGTTTTTAAGAGAACCGAGTTTTTTTTTAGGGTTCTCGCCAGCTCGGTTTTCCCTTTTCTCTCAAAGGTTACAAACACCAGCTTGGAGTACCCCGGTTTTTTCTTTTTTGAAGGTATCCTCTTTTCCAGCTCGGTGAGGGCCTTGGCGTAAAAAACCCCCTCATCCTTGAAAAGGTCTTCAAAAACCAAAAAGGCGAACTCCTTGTTTTTGGCGAAGTAGACCGACAGGAGGCGGTGGAGCTTTTGAATCTCCTCCCTATCTACCGTTTCCAAAAACCGCTTAAACTCTTCCAGCTCTTTTTCTCCCACCGAAGGAACTTCCAAGTTTTTAAACTCCCAATCAACCTTTTCCAACTTCATCCAATCCCCTACCCCAAAAGTTACTTTTCCAACACAAAATCCCCTTTTACCTTCCTTACAGAAAGGGTTATATTTTTATCTATTATCTTTAGACAATTTTCGGCTTTACAAGAAAATTGAACCAGCCTACCCTCCACCCGAAATTTCCCTTCCCCGGTAGGGGTTATCCTCATAACGCGAAAGAGTGAATATATGCGGTGTTCCTTAATGTACCTCTTTTCGTCCGAAGTTAGGGTTTCGTAGTAGGGATAGAGGTATTGGTAAGGGCATCGGTAGGCACCGTTCACGGTTTCGGGGATAAAGTTGAGCCGACAGGAAACGTATTGAAAAACCCTTTCCTTATCGGTCAAAGGGGCGGGAGAAGTTATTAGGGTGCAAATCCAATAAACGAAAAAGGCCAAAAGGGGAAACCAGAAGAGAAATTTGTAAAGGTCTTTAACTTTCAGACATCTTGAAAGTTCGCTGGAAAAGATTTTTACCATTGGTGTCCCCCTGGTTGGCACATATTTGTAGAATTTACGTGCCAACTAAAAGTTGGTTTCGGGGGCACAATCGCGGACCCTAAGCCAAATCCAACCGCCCGGGATAAAATTTCCCCTGTTGTCCCTGTAAGAACCGACCCAAACCTTTATGTATTTCGGGCAAGTGTCCGAAACTTTTATTCCGACTACCCTTTTCGGCATAAGGTTTTGGAAAGGTCGATGAATTTCGTCAAATATAGTCTTTGAAGTTTTAACCTCCACCGGCGGGGACTTTTGCGGGGGAGCACAGGCCACCAAAAGCAGAGTGGAAAGCAAAGTAATCCGTTTAAAGTTCATTCTCTTCCACCCCCAAATTTACGTCGTTTACAAAGAGGACAAAAACCCGCTTCGGACCCACCTCTATAGCGGGAACCTTTTTGTCGTACTTTTTGAGCCAAAAACTGTTAAAGCTTTCTCTGACACCTCCAAGAACCGAATAAAGGGCCCTATTTCTTATCACTGTTAAGGTATTTTCCTGTGGAGTTAGGGATTGTTCCACCAACGCCTGCTGAAAAGCGGTGGCCATACCTTCGCCCAATGTCAATAGCGCTATCTATGCTAGGTCCTTCGCGGTAAGCCAAACTTCCTTTCCGGTTAAACCCACTTCCGTAAATACCTTTCCTCCGAGCGAATAGTTCTCGCCTACCGCTACGTTCACCGTTTTCTGAATCACCTTCCCATTTTTTAGAACGCAACTAAGTACCGCATCCTTCCCACCCACCACCGCCTTTCCCATGGAAATGTTGTACTGAGTCTTCGTTACTATCACGCATCCCTCAAGGGGTATGTACCACCAATGGGGAGTCCATACCGCTCTCTCCACAACTATTAGGACCGGAGGAAGTAACCCCTCCGAGGGGGCTATAAAGCCCGTCATTAACCGTCCCTGAACTACCGACCCTGCAGGGATATAGACAAAATGTTTCGGGTTCTTTTTTTTTTACGGAGGGTTTCTTTTTACAAAAGAACTCCTCGGGAGTTTCCACCTCCGTTTTTCCTCAACCGTGGTAACGAAACCCACGTTGCTCTTGTGCCCTATGAGATTTGTATTAAAAGCAGCATTTTGGAAAATTTCCAAATTTCCAAACGGATTGCGGAACGGACGATTTATTCCCTTCTTGTTTAGAAGTTTCCTTGTTTTCTTCCTTTATGGTTCGCACCAAAACTTTGATTTCGCCAATTAACTGTTTGAGGTTTTCGTTGGCTTGGGTTATCTTTTGGACCAAAGATTTTTGTCCCTCTATAAGCGGTTCAACCTTTTGCTTTAAGGCTACTTCCACCTGCGAGGGAGAAATTGCTTGGCTAACCTCTACCTTCGTTTCTTCGCCCCTGAGCGAAAAGAGGATGGCAACCGAAACAACGGCCAAGACCCCTCCAATAACTATACCTTTCGGTTCCTTTAAAAGTTTTTCAAATTTTTCCTTTTTCCCTTTGTTGGAAGGTGTTTTTTCTTCCTCCTGAAGGAACTTCCGAACCATTACTTACCCTCCCAAATGGGATACCGGTCGGAGGGTGACCCCCTGAGGATTACCGCAAAAAAGGGTTTACTCTCCAAAGGCAAAAGCTCCACCACCGGCTGGGAAGACCTTTCCTTTTCCCAACCTTGAACGTAAACTTCCACCCAACCTTTACCCATAAGGTCTTTGACATTGACCCTTTTGGTAAGAACGGACGAATGATTAACGATTTTCCAACGTAACCTATAAGCAAACTTCCAACATAAACCTCCTTCCATTCCAAAACGAGGTTATCGTCGTTACCTACCACCGTAACCCCGCCAAACGGAACCCTTTCATAACCGCGGAGGTTTACCCCCTTGACCATAGCAACCATAAGGGCGTTGGCGCGGTCCAGTAGGGAGACTTTCCCCTTTAAATTGCTTTCGGGAACGGTTACCTTTTTTAGCGACAGGTCCACGAGCCGAAAATAGTTATCGCAATCCCTTCCCCCTTTGGAAACCCTTAAAACGTAGGTTCTACTTTTGCAGGAGAGAGTTAATACCCCCTCCTTTCCGAGGAGATAAAAAACCGCAACATCGGGGGAGGTTTTTTCGGTTTGAGCCTTTATATTGCCGGTGTAATAAAGGTCGTAAATTGCACAAGGAGCCTTTACGGTCCCGTAAGGAACTTCGGAGGGAACGCAAACCGAAACCGTCTTTCATTTTGTTACGTATATTTCGGCGGATAGGGAGACTCCCACGAAGAGTAAACTACCCAAAATTATTTTAAAGTTTATTTTAAGCTTTAATTTTAAGACATGAAAAAGTTAGTTTTGTCAATTTTGTGGAACACCCCCAATGGGAGAATAGAGTTATGGCAAAACGAAGAGGGAACCTATTGGGAACTTCGGCTTGACGGAGGGCTCCAGTGGACCAGCAGGGACGAACACCGTTACCACCAAGTTCTTTTCGGTTTTCCTCCCTCCCTGCTAGAGGGTGAAATTTACGTCTTGGTTTTGGGCGGTGGAGACGGCCTCGGCGTTAGGGAACTCCTAAAATGGGAGCACGTAAAGGGAGTTCTTTTAATAGACATTTCACGGGAAATGGTATCGCTTGCCCGGAGCGACCCGAGATTTACAGCGTTAAACCTCCAATCCCTTGACAACCCCCATGTTGAGGTTGTAATAGACGACGCCTTCTTTGCAGTTAAAAAGCTTAAAGAGCAATTTGATTTAGTCATAGCGGATTATCCCGACCCTTCCGCCCGGGAAGACAATCAGGTAAACCGCCTTTTTTCAAAGGAACACTTTGAGGACATTAGGAAACTTCTAAAAGAGGAGGGGGTTTTTGCCCTTCAGGCCACAAGTTCATTTGTATCCCCAAACGTTTACCGATGGATTTATTTGCAACTTAAAGAGGTAGGTTTTTTAAACATCCTCCCTTTGAGGATAAATACGCCCGGTTGGGGAGACGTGGCTTTTTACGTGTACAATCTTCAAAGGGAAATGTCAATTAAAAGACCGCTAAAAGGTTTCTTCTTTAACGAAGAAACCCTTAGGTATCTCATTCCCGTTTTTGAGGACGAAAAACCCACCTTTTCCGACGAAGTTTTAAAAACGAAAACCCTACACGAACTCGTTTACTACGACCTAAACTTGCACAACCCATCTTTAAGGTTCCTCAAAGGGGGAGGAAAATGAGAAAGTTATTAATCTGGTTTCTCCTTTTTTCCTTCCCTCTTTGGGGAACGAATACCCAAGAAGTTTCCCAAAATCTGGTAAACGAAGGGCTTAAAAATCTAAAACAAACGTTGGAAGCCCAAGAGAAAATGTTAGAGGAGGAGATTAAAAACAAAGAAAGGTTAAAAAAAGAAGCGATAAGACTGATAAAAAGTCTTTCGGGGAAGAATTTTATAACTTTCAAAAAAGGGAATGACATATACATTATTACCTTTGATAACAAAACGCACAACCTTGCGGTGTTAAAGGAAAATAACCCCTATTTGGAGCAGAAATTAAAACCGATAAAACTTAAACCCGCCCGTTTGGGTTCCGATGCACCGAAAGGTATTAAAGTGGTTGCCGCGATTCTGGGAATAACATCAATAAAGGTCTTCGGGTTACCTTTTGAGTTTTGGAGAAAAAATAAAACCCTTTATTGGAGAATTAGAAGGCAACCTTTAGAAGTTTCCTATAGGAAATTCCTAAGTCCAATTGCCACTGATTTTTATATGATAAAACCTCCTCTACCTTTACAGGTTTAGCATATAATATTCCATAAAGGAGAAAAAGTATTATCCCTTTAAAAGTTTTTTTTCATCTTTATAACAAACCTAATTCCTCTAACAATTTTAGTTCTTTTTCTCTACATTCTCTCCATAATTTTTCATCTACATTCCAAACTTCTTTAAAAAGCTCAATATGAATATCAACCGATTCTTGTAAAGAGCTCCATTCAGCACCATCATCATAATAGGTATATCCTTTACCAGTTTTTGTATCTATCTTATAACCAAAAAAACCTATTTCTGGGTCATTAGGGATTATAACAAATAAGAATCTCCCTTTTTTAGCACATAATAACTTTCTTTTTTTCATTTAGAAGACTCTATTATGAGATATTATTTAAGGTATCTTCTATGAGCTGGTTTTTATATGGAACATGTTTCCCATTTGGTTTTCGGAATTCTATATGAACATGGGGCCTTGTATCAGGATATGGTCTTTTTATATCAGCCCTTATTACAATTCCTTTATTTTTATTAATGAAAATCATATCTCCGCTGCCATTTCTTTTTATTTTTGAGCCCTTTCCTCTTCGTGAACTACCCCTCACTTCCCCCCTTTGGAAAACTCCCTATAGGGGGTAGGAGGGGCTTCCCGCTTCAGCGAGGGCGAAAGCGTTAACCCCAGCCGAAGGCTGGGTGCTATTGTTAGCCCTCTCCACGGGCGTTAGTTCGGGCTGTCCCAGCCCTACCGCCCGTAAGGTGGGCGAGCCCATCTTTTTAAGTTGTTTTAATCCTTCTTTCAGCAGATTTATAGCCGCGTTTATGTCCCTGTCATGCAAAGTCCCGCACTTGGGGCACTTCCATTTCCTATCGCTTAGCTTTAAATCCTCTTTCTTGTAGCCGCATACGCTACAAAGTTTGGAGCTCGGAAAATAGCGGTTTACCTTTATCAATATCCTCCCATACCAGTTGGCTTTATACTCCAGAAAGCTTATAAACCTCCTCCAAGACGCATCCGCTATTTGCCTTGATAAGTTGCCTTTTTCAAGCAATTCTTTAACACCCAAATCCTCAACTATTACGGCTTGGTTATCGCCGATTAACTTTTTGCTTAACTTATGCAGAAAATCGTCCCGCTGGTTTTTAACCTTTTCGTAAAGTTTTGCCAACCTTTTGGCAAGTTTTTGGTAGTTTTTGCTTCCCTTAACTTTTCTTGATAGTTTTCTTTGAAGTCTTTTAATCCTTCTCAGCGTCCTTTCCAAATATCTCGGATTTTCAATCTTTTCGCCCGTCGACAGCGTGGCAAAGTGAGTTAAGCCCATATCTATCGCCACGACCTTATCGGTGGGCGGAAGAGGTTTTATTTCTCTGTCCACCAAAACGTTGAGGTAATACTTCCCTGCAGGTGTTCGGACTATTGAGATGTTTTTAATCTCGCCTTCTATCTCCCTGTGCTTTTTAAACTTTATAGGCGTTTTGAGTTTAGGAATTTTAACCTTGTTGCCCTCTATTTTGAAGTGCTGAGGGATTACGACGGCGTTTGCGCGTTTCTTTTTCTTGAACTTGGGGAAACCGCTTAAGCCTTTGAAAAAGTTTTTAAAAGCCCTATGGAGCCGCTATGCGGCTCCATTAGCCCCGAAGGGGCTTGTCAAGCCAACGGACGGCTTCCTGCAAAGATTGACTGTTAGCCTCCTTGAGGAAGGGGTATTGCTCTTTAAGTTTCGGAAGGAGCTTTTTGTATTCGTAGAAATTCCACTTTTTGCCGTTGTTTTTGAAGTCGTTAATGGCGATTTCAAGGAGTTTGTTATAAACAAAGCGGCAATGCCCTATTTGTTTGTTGAGGAATTCTCTTTGCTCTTTATTGGGATAAAGGCGAAAGCGGTAAACGTAGAGCATTGCCGCCTCTCCTTAAAGTTAATCTATCAGTCTTTCATAGGCAAGCAAATAAGTTTCCGCTTTGTCTGTCCATTCCTTTATAGAAGTTAACAAAGCGTGCAAAGTCCAGAGATTTTCGTTGTTCAGTTCTCCCCGGCAATCTACCAAATCTACACCCGCTATACCGTAGTTCATGATGTTGAAAAAGGCGGTGGTTATCTTGTGGCGGATTTCTTCCTTTTGGGTGGCAATCTCCTTAACAGCTTCTATATCCTCATCGTCGGGTAGGTCTTTGTGAGCCATGAGAAATGCCCGTTGAATGTTAGCCTCTTCAATAACTCTTTTCTTGTCGCCAGCCTTCCCATTTTTGTAGCGGATTTCGTAGATAGGCATCGGTGAGACCTCCTTTTAGGTTTGTTTAGCAACATAATGTAGCGCAACGTAGTGTAGCATAAGCTGTTTTTAATTAGCAACATAAGAGGTTGGTTTAGAAAGCGACAAAATGTAGCCTTATGAGTGCCTTAAAAGAAATAGGACAACGCCTTAAAGAGTGGAGAAACAAACAGGGCTTAACTCAGCAGGAGCTGGCTCAAAAATTGGGAGTCGCACGGCAAACTATAGCCTCTTGGGAAATAGGAAGGACGGATATTCCAAATTGGGCTCTCAAAAAACTCAAAGAAGAGTTTAATCTTGACCTTAATTGGTTGATAGCGGGAAAAAGTCAATAGTTTTTCTGCTTTTCTATGTATTTCCTGATGACATCTTCCGAAATAGAGCCTATGGTTTCAATGTAGTAGCTTGGGTTCCACAAATGCCCTTTGCGTAAAACCCTTTTAACTTCGGGAAATTGCTGAAAAATTTTGCGGGCTGTAATACCTTTTATGAGCTTAACGATGTAAGCAGGTGCTATTTTGGGATGTGCTGAAACAAAAATGTGGACATGGTCTCTTTCGCCTACTTCTATCTGAGCGACTTCAAAGTCGTATTTATAGGCGATTTGAAAAACAACCTTTTTCAAATATTCGGCAATAGGAGGTGTTAAAACTTTTCTGCGGGATTTCGTTGAAAAAACTATGTGATAGTTGCAGTTATAGACCACTCCTCTTGCCGTTTTAAGATTTTTCTTTGTTTTCTTCATAACGGGTTATATGTTTATAGCCCGCCGAGTTATTCTATTGTTTCTTTTGAAACAAAAGGCGGGGCGGGCTGTATGAAGCCCGACAATAACACACATGCTTTAAAGCATGTTCTATTACTTTTTTAGAAGGCTTTTTAAGCAAAGCAAGTGTAGCATTATGTTGGATTTTAGAAACAATTTCAAGGTAGGGAAAACACAGGATTTCCTCGTTTTGGATAGTAAGGATTAGATAAAGGGAGGTAGCTAAAATAGAAACAGCGGCGGCGACGGTGGTAAGTCTTTTTTCCATTAGAAAACAGCTCCCATTCCTTGCACTATATTGGGAAGGTAATAGATAACGGCCGCTAAAGCAAACATACCTAATCCCCAGACAAGCCCCCCTCTGGCTACTATGAGATAAATACCAAAACCTACTACGAATATAGCAATTATTAAACCACCGGTTCCGTTTATGAAGTCAACAATTCTGTCCCATACATCTTTTAAATAGTCGGCTTTAGCTGTGTCATAGGCGAAACTGTTCTGTACTAAGAGAGCAAGAAGTAGAAAAACACTGGCCAAATTAGGTTTTCTTAATTTCTTTAGGAGCTGAATTAATTTTTCCATACTTTTGTTCCTATAACTGATTTTTTACATTTCAAATTTAATTTCTACTAAGGTAATGCTCCAAAGCTTTTAGATTAGTTCCTACAACAGCTTTAAAATTGTATGTTTTCATTTCTGGAATTAAAAATGTCGGAGTAGCTTTAATAAAATTAAGTTCCTTTAGCACAAAGTTTTCTTTTGCGGCTTCTTTGCAAGAAGAAGACATATTACCAAAATCATTTTCTAAATAATCTTGAAAGTTTTTTTTATTGCATATAAAGCTTTTACTCAAGGTAAGAGAATTTTTATGAAATGGTAATGGGAAGAAAACTAACTTAATCCCCCAATGGGTTTTATCTGCTAGTTTCTTCACCCTTTCCTTGACATAGGAACAATAAGGACATTCTGGGTCGGCAATGAAATAAAACCATTTACCGTTCCATTTTTTAGGTTTATAGGTAGCTACAACATACTTGTCTAAGATTTTTAGTCTTTTTTTTAAAATTTCTTTTTTCACCTCTTGAAGGTCTGACTGTGTTATATTCCGCTTACTTGAAAACATTTCTCCAGAAATGATGTAATCCCCTTTTTCTGATATGTAGAGAGGAATAAGTTGTCCATTAAGCTCCACAATAACCTCGCAAAGGTTTTTAATAGGTTTTTTACTTACTATGTGTATGGGTAAACCCTTAACAGGAGCATTTTTTTCAATCGTTTTTAAACCCACATTTTGGCAAGGGTTTTGGGTTGCAAAGCTTGTTATTGGGAGTAGAGCTAATAACCACCTCCACCTCATAGTAGGTTGAAAGTAATTTGAAAAAAAACCTTTCAAATTCAATCTATGTTAATGCTTGAGGAAACCTTAAAAGAGCTTATTACCCTGAAGGAACTTTTAAAAAAACTTCGAAAAGATTTGGAGGTCTACTTACAATCGGGAAAGTTTGAGATTTTGGTAAAGGAAATAACTAATCTATCTCAAGAAATTAGTGAGTTGAAAAAGACCTTAGATAAATGGGTAGGGCCTAATGAAACATTAAACAAGATTAAAATCCTTCGAAAGGAAATAGAGGAAACTTCTAAAATCATTGAAAAGGCTGCTTTAAATATCGATGTGATAAATAAAAATCTCTATCTGAAGCCTAAGAAGTACAGTTTTTTATTATTAGGGTTTATATTTTTAATGGGAATGGTAATTGGTTATTTTGTTTATAAGCTACTTACTCCTCCTACGATTGTAAAGATTAATAATATTAAGTTTGTTTCAAAGGGAAAATGTCTGGAAATTGGGTCGGGGGAATTAATATTAACATCGGAGAACAAAACAATAAAGGTAAAAATTTCAAATAAAATGAAGATAAAGTTATGCGAAGAGGAACAGTAGTAGCAACACCGCTAATTTTACTATTTTCTTGTGCTTCTCCTACTCTAAAAGAACAGCAACTTACAAATGTTAAAGGTGTTAAAGACATTCTAAAAGCGGAAAAGGCAGAGTATATGGATTTAAGCCCCACGGAAACATTTGCATTAGGAGATTTTAGAGCTACACAACTGAACTTAAACAAATGGTGTATCCAGCGAGGAGGAACACCTCTCTATTGCTACAAAGACCTTTTTGGAGAGGAAGTTTGCCAGAAATTAATTTATGATGGAAACAAACCTCAATATGTTACGGATATATATGAAAGTCCAGACAAATATGTTGTTTGTAAGCTTCCTAATGGAAAACAACTTTATAAATATAAGGCTTATATAGTAGGTCGGGGATATAGATACACGGCCGGAAGGGTATATATAGGTTTTCTCATAGACCATAAACCTACCGAAATGGAATTCTTCTCCACTGATTTTGAGGTTCCAAATAGTTTAGATAAGTTCCCTCACATTATTATCAATGACCCACCATATTACCGTATGTATTGGTTTATAAATAAAGAGTTTAATGGTTTTTACGGCTTAGGTAATTTTTTAAGAACTTATTTGTATTGCCGGTATAAATTGGGCGGGAAATACTACAAGGGTAATATTCCGTTTGAAAAATGGTTTAAGTCTGAAGTTGTAGAAAAAGGAGTTGCTTCCTACGTAGATAATCCTCAGTATGCTAAAGAGTTTACAGGTCTTTATTATTGTTATGCTGGCAATCAATCGTTCAAAGTTAAAGTAGGTTATCTCAAATATCAAGATGGAAATGCTGAGTATGTAGCAACTTACAAAGTGGAACCTCTAAAAAATCTTCCAGTCGGTGAAGAAATCTCAAATGCTACTACCCAAACGAATATAACCCAAAGTGAAATAAAACCTCCTACGGCTCTATCTCCATTAAAAGATATAGCAGTCTATGTAGCTAAAACTCAACAACCTTTTAAAGCTATTGCTGGGGGAGTTTTAGTATTGGCAACTCCCGTAGAAGTAAATCAAGACTGCACTTCAGTTTTAGTTTCAAAATATGTAAATGGAATATTAACCCAAAAAGAAAGCTTTAAAGTTTGTAATGGACAAGTTATAGGACAAGGAGATGTCTCACCAGTAAAACAACCAACACCCACTGTCACTAACACTACTTTAGGTAAACTAATACCACAATGCCAAAGCTATGGAAAAGCCTCTCTGAATTTTGCTGGCTACGAAATAAAGTGTCAAGCTTTGGATAGTAATCATTGCAATTTGCAAATATCCACCTTGAAAAATGGAGAGGTTTTAGATGTGAAAACTATAAATGTTTGCAATTAGTAGAAAAACCGATATAATAAAAATTTAACCTAGGTTGGCCTGAGCCTGCCCAGGGGGTCTCCTTACTCCCTACTCCTTTACTCCGTCCCCGCCTACTCCTTTACTCCCTATTCCAAGGCGGGGCCCCCTGGGCAGGCTCTTAGGTTGTGGCGTTTTGCCTTCTCTTTAAAAATGAAAAAAGCTTCAATATACAAACTTGTAGCTTTATGTCCACGCATGAATTTTATACTCCTCAAGGACAAGCGGGAAAAACAGCTAGGATTATAGCTTTAATAGTTTTGTTCTTTGTAGGTTTATTTTTGTTCCAAATATTTAAGGCTTTTCATAACCCTTATTTATATGCAAAGTAGGTATATAGTTTGGCAATAGAAGCTGATAAGATTTTTCCAGAAGGGGAAGAGTTTTATAAAGAGGCTGTAAACAATGCGGTAATGCTTTATAAATTAAAATTAAAGTCTGGATATTACGAGTCTGATTGGGATTTTTTTTTTAATCTTGTTAACAATGCCCTAAGAGGAGATAAACTTTCTTTGCAAACTTTGAAATATTTGGTATTAGCGTCTCTATCCTACTGGCTTATTTTCATAGGGATTGTTTGGGGGATTATTCACAAGACATTTCTTTCTTTTATTATTTTATTGGTTGCTAGCTTTGTTTTTATAAATCAACGAATCTAACAAAATTAATTGCATTGGAATTGAAGGCACGGAAATTAGCCAAGTTAAAGGATAGAGATATTCTTAATGTTATAAAAGTTTTAATAACTAACCCTAGACCGGCAAGTATAAACCACCATTTATCAAAGGAAGGGGGCCTATTGGAACATTCATTAGCGGTAGCTTCTTCAGCTGTAGAAAAAGCTAAACAAAAGGGTATTTCCAACTTAAAGGATGTATATCTGGCTGGGCTCCTGCACGATATAGGGAAGATAAAACTTTATACCAAAGACGATAAAGGGCATTGGGTATCCACAGGGGCAAAACAGGAAGTTGCTAATCAATTAGCTTTAGATTTACCCATTCGGGGATTTGTCCATTAAAGTATTCTTCGTAAAGGTAGGTTAGGATTAATTCTCCTAACATTCTGTAGTCATCAACTTCCAAGATTAGGTCAAGGTTTTTCTTTGCCCATTCATATACTGCACTTCCTATGTAGGCCAATTTAGCTCTCTTATCGTAGTTAAAGTCCGCTTCAAATGTGTTCTTATCTACAACCCTTGCTTTGGGATTGTATTTGATAATTTCTATCCGTTTAATATCACCTTGGTATAAGGTGGGAGTTTCGTTTGCCGTGAAAATAAAGGTAGCCGCCGCTAATTCTACCACCCTTTGTCCATTTTGTCTTCGTTTTTCCCTTGCTATGGTTCCATCCCAAATTTGTCTAAGCAGTTCTCTTATTTCGTCAGATTTCGGATTTTTTGAGAAGAGACTAGAGGCTTCGTTAACAATGTTGGAAAAAGTCCATCTATCAGCTTTTTGAGCAATTCTGGAGGCGGTTTGCAATGAACTTCCAGATGTTGCATTTTCCTCTAATCCCCAAATCCAGCGTGTAAATATCTCCGCATCGGTTGTTTTTCCTGTATCTGGGCTACCAAGTAAGAATAACCATTTGAATAGAGCTTTTTTGCCGGCTTGTTTTTTAACCCAATTAAAGGGAGCTACCAATGCCCACTTTAAAACTGTAGCCGCTTCAGCTGGTTTTTCTTTTGCATATTTCTCAAAGTAGTAGTTAAGAATTTCCAAAGCTTCTCTAACTTTTTCCCGATTTAATTCTGGTAGCTCGTGTTTGTTTAGTTCTAAAGTCTTTATTTGCTCCTCCGATAGTTTTTTCCATTCTTGGTTTTCAACCTTTTGTTGTATTTGGTTAGGTTTTGAAAGTAATTGTTTTAACTCTTTGGGAAACTCAATAGGTTCTAAGTCGTT
>Ga0256837_1001639_pt1 | contig 15147 bp, 14 predicted proteins | sample 4562384metaG_FD_185976 | JGI IMG/M metagenome (GOLD analysis project Ga0256837, IMG submission 185976) | Hydrothermal vent microbial communities from Guaymas Basin, Mexico - 4561-384 | ecosystem: Environmental > Aquatic > Marine > Hydrothermal vents | place: Mexico: Guaymas Basin | collected... | reverse complement strand
ATGATGAAGTGGTTATCAGAGATACAGAGTTAGAAATACTAGGAGATAATTGTACTCTTAGTATTTCTAAAAATTGTGTTATTGGAAGAGATTGCTACTTAAGTGTTAAAGATGGTACAAAGTTAAGCATCGGTGATAACTGTATGTTTTCTAGAAATGTAAAGATAATGACATCAGATGGGCATCCAATATATAAAGATAAAACCATTATAAATAAATCTAAAAATATTACGATAAAAAACAATGTTTGGCTGGCTGATAATGTAACCATACTTAAAGGTGTTGAGATTGGTGATGGTAGTGTGGTTGGTATAAACTCAACTCTTACAAAAAGTATAGCATCAAATGTTATAGCAGTTGGTAATCCTGCTAAAGCTGTTAAAGATGGTATTGTTTGGGTCAAATAGTTTAGATTTAAATCAAGTATTTTTCTTTTTTATAGTATAATTACTTAAAGTTTAATGAACAATTATAGCTAAAAGGTAAAGTTTAATGAGTGATACAGGTACAGTAAAACAAGAAAAAATAGTCTCAATGTTTGATGATATAGCACCAACTTATGATACAGCAAATCGTGTTATGAGTATGGGTGTTGATATATCTTGGAGAAAAAAAGCATGTGATTTATCATTTAAATACTATGGTAAAAACTCTATAGATAAGATAGTAGATGTTGCTTGTGGTACTGGCGATATGATGGGTTACTGGCAAAAACAAGCTACTAAAGCTGATATATCTATATCTGAATTAGTTGGTGTTGACCCATCAAATGGTATGGTTGATGTTGCTCGTGAAAAATTTCCTGATTTTAATTACCATATCTCAAAAGCTACCGAGATACCACTAGAGGATGCAAGTGCTGATATACTTAGTATCACTTATGGTATAAGAAATGTAGTTGAGAGACAAGAAGCATTTTATGAGTTTAATAGAGTTCTTAAAAAAGATGGTCTTGTTGTTATTTTAGAGTTTATGAAAGATGAAAACAAAAATATACTTAAAAAGATAAGAGATATATATATGCATAAAATACTACCTTATGTAGGTGGTGCTATATCTAAAAATCTTGAAGCTTACACTTACTTACCCGACTCTATAGAAAACTTTGTAACGATTCAAGGGATGCAAAAAGAGTTAGAAAAAGCTGGATTTGAGATGTTACATACTCAAAGCTTTTCTATGGATATTTCTACTCTTATGATAGCTAGAAAAAAATAAGGTTAATGAACTTTTTATCTAAAGATTCTTCACTTGAAGAGTCTATACAAAAAATGAAAATAGTTTTAGAAAATATCAACTGTGAAGTTATGTTTTCTAAGCAGATACACCCTTTAAAAAACTGTTACTCTGTTAATCTTGCATCAAAAGAGATACCAACTATTTTATACTCAAATGGTAAAGGTATCATCGAAGATGCTTGTGTTGCTAGTGCTTTTGGTGAGTTTATAGAAAGACTGCAAACAAATAACTTTTTTATAGATTTTCACTTACCAAATAGAAAATTTTACCCTGATGAAGTTATACTTAATTATGAAGACAACTATCTAAATGGAAAACTTTTAGAGATTTATAATCCAGATGGTGAACTTTGTGGTGATGATTTGGTTGACTTCAATAGTGACTATGAAGATAAGATAGTAGCACTACCATTTAAAAATATAAAAACGGATGAAGATATACTTTTTCCTATAAATATCTTAGCTAACCTTTATGTAAGCAATGGTTTAGCTACTGGTAACACACCTATAGAAGCTAAAGTTCAAGCATTAAGTGAGATAATTGAACGGTATGTAAAGATGGAGATTATCAAAAATGGTTATGCACTTCCAAAGTTTGAAGATGATGTTTTAAGAGAGTTTAAAACAGTTTATAATGATGTTAAAGCACTTCGAGAAAAGGGGTTTATAGTTGAGGTTTTAGATGCATCTTTAGGTGGTCTTTTTCCTGTAACTGCCATCTCTTTTATAAACCCTAAAGCATCTACATTATTTGTATCGTTTGGTTCGCATCCTATTTTAGGTGTATCGTTAGAGAGAACTATGACAGAACTTATGCAAGGTCGCTCTTTAGATGACTTAGATGTTTTTGATACACCCACTTTTGATATGTCTATAGTAGCTGATAGTTTTAACTTAGAATCTCACTTTATAGACTCAACTGGTAAACTAGGGTTTAGTTTTTTAAGTTCTAAAAAAGATTTTGAATTTTGTAATTTTAATTATAATGGTAGTTCTACATTAGATGAATATGATTTTTTAGTTAGTATATTAGATAAGATGGATAAAGAGATATATATAAGAGAGTATGATTATCTTGGATTTTATTCTTGCCAAATTTTAGTTCCATCTGTATCTGAAGTTTACCCTATAAGTGATTTGATTTATAACAATAAAAACAATGCAAAATTGGTTCGAGATATGGTCTTAAACTTTCAAGATTATGACCCTGAAGATATTTTAACAGAGATTGAACAGCTTGAAGATACTTTAGATGTTGGAAAATATATAGGTGTAATTTTTGAACATAGTTTTGTTATGAGAGAGTTTAAGTCTCAGATGCATATTTTGTTAGATAACTATGATGAGGTTTTAGAACTTTTAGAATTTAGTGATTTAAAGGTTAGTCATGTTGTTGTAGAACTTATCAAGATGCAAAATAATGGTTATAATTTTAAAGAGTATGAAAAAGCTCTTATAGATATTTTTACACATGAGAGATTAGATTTAGCAAAAGATATTTTACAAAAGAAAAAAACTTTAGTAGATTTGTCTTTAGATAATGATTATAATACAATGCTAAAAATATATGATAATATAGGTTTAAAAAAGAGTATTTAAATATTTCATTTTTATTTATAATTAATAAGAAAGTGTTAAAATATTGAAATATATATAAATTTTCTTAGTATTAAAAGAAGTAATAATAATGATAAAACATAATGCGTAATATTTTGATTATAGAAGATTCTAAAATCATTAATAATGTTATTAAAAAAGAACTTATAAAATTTGATTTTAAAGTTAGTCAAGCTTTTACATTGGCTCAGGCAAAAGAGTTGTTAAGTGTAGAGAAGTTTCATCTAATTATTTTAGATTTGCATCTACCAGATGGTGAGGGTTCAGAACTTATAGCAAATATACAGTCTTTGACAAAAACTAAAGTTGTTGTTCTTACTTCATTTCAAGATGATGATTTGCGAGAAGAGTTGTTTCAGTACGGTATACTTGATTATATTATTAAAGATAAGAACTTACTTTATTCTATATCTGAGATTATAAAGATTATCAATTTTATATCTTCTGAAGTAAAAGAAAGAATTTTAATCATTGATGATTCTAAGTTTATATGTAAACAAGTCAGAGTTATTTTAGAACCTAGAAATTATATGCTAAAAAGTGCTTATACTGCAAAAGAAGCATTAGAAATCTTAAAAGAAGAATCATTTGAATTAATCATCTTAGATATGGAACTTCCAGATATGCATGGAAGTAAAGTCCTTGAACTTATTAGAAAAGATAGCCGTTTTTTACAAATACCAATTTTAGTGTTATCTGGTACTTTAACACCAGACATCATTAGAAATGTATTAAAAAATGGAGCAAATGATTTTTTAAAAAAACCATTTGTTTTTGAAGAGTTTATCTTAAAAGTCGATTTATGGATAGACTATTTTAAAAAAGAAAAAGAGATTTTAGATAAAACTTCAGAATTAAAGTATATGAATGAAAATTTAAAAAAACTTGTAGAAGAAGAAGTTGAAAAAAATCGTAAAAAAGATGAAGTTATGTTTGTTCAATCAAGACATGCTCAGATGGGTGAAACTATAGCGATGATAGCTCACCAATGGAAACAACCATTAAATACAATAAGTTTAGCTATAAGTGTTATAGATATGGAGTTAGAAAACACTTTAGAAAATAATACTATTAGTGAACTTATGGAAAAAGTACATAAAAATATAGACTATTTAAGTACAACTATTGATGATTTTAGAGAATTTTTTAAACCACAAAAAGAAAAGAAAAAAACAAACTATAAGATTATTTTTGATAAAGCTTCTTTGTTTACACAATCATCATTAAGTAATCAAAATATAGAGTTTAAATTGGAGATAAAAGAGATTGAAGATTTTTTAAGTTATGAAAATGAACTTGTTCAAGCTGTGTTAAATATATTTAAAAATGCACAAGATGCTTTAGTGGAAAATAAAATCCAAAATCCAAAAATTTATGTAGAAATAGATAAAAAAAATCTATATATTTCTGATAATGCAGGTGGTATACCAGAAAATATTATCACAAAAATCTTTGATCCATATTTTTCTACAAAAGGCAATAAAAAAGGAACAGGTTTAGGACTTTATATGAGTAAAATAATTATACGAGAACATTGTTCTGGGTCTCTTTTTGTTGAAAACACCGATATTGGTGCTAAATTTACAATATCTTTATAAAAAGGCTAACTTAGTGAAACTTATAATAAAACCAGAATTTGTAGATAAATATAAAGATAATTATCCTTTAATTTTACCAGAATATATACAAGACTTTTCAAAAGTAGAAGTTGAAGGTAGTATTTTAAATTTATACAACAAAAAAAACAATTTCATAGCAAAAGGTTACTATGGAAAGCAAAATAAGGGCTTTGGATGGATTTTAAGTTATAAGGAAGATGAAAAAATAGATAAAACTTTTTTTATTTCCAAAATAAAATCAGCATTAGAATATAGAAAAGATTTTTTTGATGATGAAAATACCACTGCTTTTAGGATTTTTAATGGTGAGGGTGATGGAGTAGGTGGTTTAACGATAGATTTTTTTGATGGATATTATCTTATAACTTGGTACAGTGTAGGGATTTATAGATTTCGTGAAGATATATTAGATGCTTTAAAAGATAGTGTTGATTATAAAGGTATTTACCAAAAAAAACGATTTGATGCAAAAGGGATGTACCTTAAAGATGAAGATTTCGTTTGTGGAAATAAAGTTTTAGAAGAACCTATTATCGTAAAAGAAAATGGTATTAAATTTGCAATATATTTAGATGATGGTGCTATGGTTGGTGTATTTTTAGATCAAAAAGATGTAAGAAAGAGTTTACGGGACAATTATGTAAAAGGTAAAACTGTATTAAATACTTTTTCTTATACGGGTGCTTTTTCGGTAGCATCTGCACTTGGTGGAGCTAAAAAAACTACAAGTGTAGATTTGGCAAAAAGAAGTTTATCTAAGACAAAAGAGCATTTCGAGATTAATGATATTGATTTATCAAAACAAAGTATAGTTGTAGAAGATGTTTTTGATTATTTTAAATATGCTATAAGAAAAAAATTACTTTTTGATGTAGTAGTTGTTGACCCACCAAGTTTTGCTAGAAGTAAAAAAAGAGTCTTTAGTGCAAATAAAGATTATATAAATCTTTTAAAAGAGATTATACAAATAACCTCTAAAAATGGTTTGATAGTGGCATCAACTAACTCAGCAAATTTTAGTATGATGAACTTTCATGATTTTATAAAAAAAGCCTTTAAAGAATCAAATAAAAAATATAAGGTAGAAAAAAGTTTTTCTTTACCAAAAGATTTTAAAGTAAATCAAAAATTTAAAGAGGGTGATTATCTTAAAGTAGTATTTATTAGACTTCTTGCATAACCTAGTGAAAAGAAACTATCACTCTTAGCACATCACTTTTTTTAAGAAAAGCTATCGCAATAGCTACGGCTATTACTCAATCTTGTCTTAAAAAAATTAATGCACTCTGAGTAATATTTTCAATTTCATAAGTTATGCAAGAAGCCTATTAGAAAAATTGGTTAAATAATTTTATAAAATAAATGCTAATAAGATAAAAATAAGTGCAAAAATAACACCACCAAGTATACTAAGAATAAGTTTTAATTTTGAATCATCCATGGTATAATTATATCATGTTTTATAATTATATTTTTTTACTTTTTATATCTATCGTTTTAAATGCAAAAGAGCCTACTATGGTGATTTTAAAAAATGTGTATTCAAATGATATACAACAATTTACATATAAAAACTATACCTTCACCTGCCGTCCTTATGGTATAGTAAGTCTTGAAGAGATATATAAAAATCCTGATATCTCAAATATATGTAAAAAAAAAGTTGAAGAGTTTTATATTAAAAATCCAATGCTAAAACATTTTTCAGCAGGTATTTTAAAGATATTCCAAATGTATCATATAGATGTGAAAGATAAAAAGTGTATTATCTATGCAAAAGGTATGAAAACATTATCAGAGTTATTGATTGAAAAGGGACTAGCTGTTAAATATCCATATTTAAAAGATGAAATTTTTAAGTACAAATTTGATACAGCTCAAAAAGGAGCTTTATATCATAAACGAGGTCTATTTAAAGACCCAGTTTTAAAAAACTGTATGATATTTTATAAGGTAAATTAATTTTGTCTATTTGTCATATATATCCAAAATTCTTTATGTGAATATCCCCTATTTAAAAAGTAAATTTGTAAAATAGCTACTCTATAAAGAGTTATTAGCATTTTTGCAAATGGTACTAAAAGGCTTATACTTACTAAAAAAGATTGTTCCTTATCACCTTTAGATGTAATCATATCTTGCATACCTATATTTTTTGTAAGATATACACCAAACATAATTGAAAAAACAAAATTTAAAATAAGTCCAAAAATAACATAAGCTATAAATTCTTGTTCATACATTCCTACAATCATTAAAACACTACCTTTTTGTAATTGAGTTTACTTGAATTTTATCTAAATGTAACTTTGAATCCTCTTTTTTGTAAAAAAAGTCCCAAATGGTATAAGTGAAGCTACAAAAAAAGTTATATTTTCTTTAAAGTCCCATTTAGCCTCTTGCCAAGATAGAACAAGTAAAACTATAAAAGCCATAAATAAAACACCATGTAGCATCCCAGCTATCTTAACAGCTATAGCAAAACCTAGTAAGTATTTTAACGGCATAGCTATAAAAAGTAGAATAAGGTATGAATAACCTTCTAGTGTATTTACAAGTGAAAATTTTTTTACTGTATTTGTCATCTATTGTTCCTTTTTGAATAATGGTTGTAATTATAGTGATTAAATGGTAACAAATAAATTAGTTTTAAAAATATACAATCAACTTAAAATTTTTTTTAAACTTCTTTGTACTATAATGCAACCAAATCATGAAAATAAAGGTAGATTTATGGAAACTAACCTCATAATGGAGGGCTTTAAATTTATGGCTCTAGGAATGGGAACTGTTTTTATGTTTCTTGTCATTTTAATATTCGCAATGAATATAATGTCTAAGATAGTACATAAATATTTTCCAGAACCACAGGTTGATGTAAATGCATCTATGGGAACACAACAAGATAACAAAAATGTAATTGCAGCTATTACAGCAGCAGTTATTCATCATAGACAAGGTTAAGGATTAATATGGCTAAAAAATTTATAGATGTAATGGATACAACTTTTAGAGATGGTTTCCAGTCAGTTTTTGGTGGTCGTGTACTGATGGGTGATTTTTTCCCAGCAGTAGAGGCAGCTAAAAAAGCAGGGATAAATCACTTTGAATTTGGTGGTGGTGCAAGATTTCAATCATTATACTTTTACCTAAGAGAAGATGCTTTTGAGATGATGGATAAGTTCCGTGAGATAGTAGGACCAGATGCAAATCTTCAAACACTTGCTCGTGGTGTAAATACAGTTATGCTTGACACTGGTTCTAAAGAATTAATCGACCTTCATGCAAAACTTTTCAAAAAACATGGAACTACAACTATTCGTAACTTCGATGCTTTAAATGATATTGAAAACTTAAAATATTCTGGTGAAAGAATCTCTCACTATGGTTTAAAACATGAAGTTGTTGTAACTATGATGGATTTACCACCAGGATGTGTTGGCGCTCATAGTGTTGATTTTTACGAAAAAACTCTTCGTGATATTTTAGATAGTGGTATCCCTTACGATAGTATCTGTTTTAAAGATGCATCTGGAACTTCTAACCCACAAAAAGTTTATGAAACTATTAAGATGGCTCGTGGTTTAGTTGGTGAAGATACACATTTAAGACTACATACTCATGAAACTGCTGGTGTTTCTGTTTCTGCTTATATGGCAGCTCTTGAAGCTGGTATAGATGGTATAGATATGGCTGCTTCACCTGTAAGTGGTGGTACTTCTCAACCAGATATTTTAACTATGCTTCATGCTACTAAGGGTATGGATTATGATCTTGGTGGTTTAGAAATTGGTGATATTTTAACTTATGAGAAAGAGTTACAAAACTGTTTAAGTGACTATTTTATACCACCTGAAGCTACTATGGTTTCTCCAGTTATCCCATTTTCTCCAATGCCAGGTGGTGCATTGACTGCAAATACTCAGATGATGAGAGATAATGATATCTTAGATAAATTCCCTGAAGTTATTGCAGCTATGCAAGAGGTAGTTGAAAAAGGTGGTTATGGTACATCTGTAACTCCAGTTTCTCAATTTTACTTTCAACAAGCACTTAACAATGTTATGCAAGGACCATGGAAAGCTATTGCTCCTGGTTATGGAAAAATGGTTCTTGGTTATTTTGGTAAAACTCCAGTTGCACCAGATCCAGAGATTGTAAAAATTGCATCTGAGAAATTAAATCTTGAGCCAACAACTGAAAAAGCACTAGATTTAGCAAATGCAGATGAAACAAAATCACTTCAACATGCTATAGATAAACTAAAAGCTGAAGATTTAGAGATAACTGAAGAAAATATCTTTATTGCAGCTGCATGTCAAGAAAAAGGTATCGCTTTCCTTAAAGGTGAGGGCGAATTAAATGTTAGAAAAATATCAGAAATGAAAAACGATTGTGAAGGAAGTAAAGATATGGGTAATGGAAATTATACAGTAGTAGTAAATGGTGAAAAGTTTAGTGTTCAAGTTGCAGAGGGTGATGCAGATATTCAAGTTACAGCAGTAAATGGAGAAAGTTCAGCTCCAGCTCCAGCTTCAGAAGCTCCAGCAGCATCAGGAAATGATACTACTATAAAAGCACTTTTACCAGGTAATGTTTGGAAATTAGTTGCGAATCCAGGTCAAAGTGTAAACGAGGGCGATGTTATTATGATTCTTGAATCTATGAAAATGGAAATCGATGTTGTTGCACCAGTAGGTGGTGTTGTTAAATCTATCAATGTTGCAACAAATGACAAGGTAGTTGAAGGTCAAATAGTCGCAGTACTAGGGTAATTAAATGAAAAATATTTTAATTAAATTTTTAACATTGTTTATGCTTTTTGCATTCACAAGTGCTAATGCCTCTGGGCATGGTGCTACTGAAGAGATTTCAGCACATAAAGAAGAAAATTATAAAACTAAGCCTATGTCTGAAATGATTTCAGGTTTCTTAGCATCAACAGGTATTGTTGCTTTGATAAATCCAGATCCAAATGAATTAGATGCTCATGGAAAAGAGATGAGTAATTTTCATAAGGGTCTTGGTCGTGTGATTATGGTTTTTGTAACATTCTTACTTTTCTGGTTAGCTATTGCTAAAGGGTTTGAACCTTTACTACTTTTACCTATTGCTTTTGGTGGGTTACTAGCCAATATTCCAGTTGCTGGTATCGCAGGAGAGCATGGTTTCTTAGGTGTTATCTATAATATGGGTCTATCAAACGAGATGTTTCCTATTATTATCTTTATGGGTGTTGGTGCTATGACTGACTTTGGTCCACTTTTATCAAACCCTAAAACAGCATTACTAGGTGGAGCAGCTCAGTTTGGTATCTTTGGAACACTTGTTGGTGCAGTAGCACTTTCTCAAGCTGGTTTTGTTGATTTTACTTTACAACAAGCTTCTGCTATCTCTATCATTGGTGGGGCTGATGGTCCAACATCTATCTTTATCGCTACTAAACTTGCTCCTGAACTTTTAGGTGCTATCGCAGTTGCATCATATAGTTATATGGCTATGGTTCCTATCATTCAACCTCCAATTATGAAAGCATTAACAACTGATGCAGAGCGTAAAATCAAGATGAGTACACTTCGTCATGTTTCTCGTTTAGAAAAACTTGTGTTTCCTATCATGGTTTTAAGTCTTGCTATTTTAGTATTACCAGAGTCAACTCCACTTATTGGGGCATTTATGTTTGGTAACTTCTTAAAAGAGTCAGGTGTAGTTGAAAGACTTAATGATACTCTTCAAAATGCACTTATAAACATTGTTACTATTTTCTTAGGTCTTGGTGTTGGTTCTAAACTAGCAGCAGATCAGTTCTTAGTTCCAGATACTATGTTTATCATGGTTCTTGGTATTGTTGCCTTTTCTGTAGGTACAGCGTCAGGTGTTATCATGGCTAAGATTATGAATATGTTCCCAGGACATAAAATCAATCCACTTATTGGTTCAGCTGGTGTATCAGCAGTTCCTATGGCAGCTCGTGTATCAAATAAAGTTGGTATGGAGTATGATAGAAGTAATATGCTTCTTATGCATGCGATGGGTCCAAATGTTGCAGGTGTTATTGGTTCAGCTGTTGCAGCTGGTGTGTTAATCTCACTGTTTCAATAGTTATGTAAAACGATGTATTTATGCATCGTTTTTAATTAAACCAAAGTTAAGCAAGAAACAACTTACTTCGTTTCAAGCCATTGGCTATGAAGTTGTTTATTGTCTTTTGCTTATTGGTTTAATAGTTTAAAAAAACTAGATTACTTTAGCCTCATTTATACATTTTATAATCATCTCAATAACACCATGACTTTTAGTCTTATCTATAAAATCAGTAGCACCAAGTTTTAATGCTTCTCTTTTGTTGTTATCACCACTCATAGAACTATTTACAATGACTGGTAAATCTTGAGTATATTTATGTTCTCTTAGTTTTTGCAATACTGTAAATCCTGACATCTCTGGCATCTCAATATCTGTGATAACTGCTGGGATATTAGAAGCATTTTCCCCTAAAGATTTTATATAGTCAACAAGCAACTTACCATTTGGAAAAAGTTTCATATCAATATTTGCATTTTTAAATATTTGAGTTAAGTGTCTTTGAGCAGTTTTAGAATCTTCAGCTATTAGTACAGTTCCATTTTTTAATATATCTGGAATTTGATCTGCTTTTAAATCTTTTGGTTCGCTAGTATCTACCATAGCTTGTGGTATTGTATCTGCCAATAATTTTTCATAGTCTAAAACTAGACAAAGACTACCATCTTCTAATCTTGTGTCATTGATAACTACACCATCATCTTTTAGTCTATAACTATCTGGAGAGTGCATATCATTCCAGTTCTTTTTTAGAACTCTATAAGCCGACATCATTCTAAGACCTATTATTATACCATTGAAATCACATATAAGAATATTTGATCTTTTTATCTCTTCTTTTGTTAAAGTTATTCCCAGCCATGATGGCAGATTTAGTATCGGTATTTGTACATTACGAAGAATAATAGTACCTTCTAGTAACGGATGAGATGATGGAATCTGAGTCATATAATGGTTCTTAGACTCAACAACTTCTCTAGTCTTAAATACATTTATTGCATAAAATGCTGATTCTGAACTTTCACTTGCCTTAAAAACTAAAAGCTGAAGTTCATTGTTTTTTGCGAGATTGGTAGCTGCATCTACATTGTCTAGTACAGACATATATACCCTTTTTAATTGCTTTTTTTAATAATATCAAAATAAAATGAAAATTGTGTTAAAATCTTACAAAAAAAAGGGTGTAGAGTTGAAATTTATAATTATTGTATCACTATTTACAACATTAATATTTGGAGAGGTTTATTATTCTAAATTACAACCGATAGAACTTTTAGATATAAACTCAAATGTCTCAGGATTAGTTTTAGAAGCTAATGAAAATTTAGTAGGTCGAAAGTTATCTAAAAAAGCATATATTAAGATTGATGCAGAACTAGATAAAAAAGAATTATCGTTATTAAAAGATAAAATATCTTATCTAAATGATGTGATTTTAACTAACCAAAAAGTATTGAAAAATTTAGAAGAAAGTTTACAAAGAAAAAAAGAAAATTATGAGAAAATAAAATTATTAAAAATAAAATCAACTATAGAAAAAGATAGAGAATTTTATGACCTTATAAACAGTGAAAATTTTGTTTTAAATACTAAAAAAGAGATACTTAACTTAAAAGTTCAAATTACAGATTTGAACTTAAAATATGCCCAATTAAAGAGAACTATAAAAGATAAAAATCTAGTTGCAGATGGTTATATACTATATGCTTTGTTAGTAAAAGCTGGTAAAGTTGTAGCTAAATCAACACCATTGGCACAAATAGCAGATATATCAAAAGCAAAATTAACTATATATCTTGATAAAGCAGATGTTGAAAATGCTAAACAAAAAGTTATATATTTAGATGATAAGAAGACTAATTATAAGATAACAAGATTACTTAAAATTGCTGATTCTAAAAATATATCAAAGTACAAAGCGGAGATCATAGTTAATCCTCCTAAAGTATTTTCAAATCTTGTAAAAGTGGAGTTAAAATGAAAACAGCTTGTCCGTTAGATTGTTATGATGCTTGTGATGTAACTTTTAAAGATGAAAAGATAAGTGGTGACTTATGTCCACACTTAAACCACTATGATAAATATCAACAGATACTTAATCCAACTTATAAAGGTAAAGAGATAACTATGGGTGATGCACTTTTAAAATTAAAAGAGATTTTGTCATCATCGAAAGATACACTTTGCTATAGGGGTAGTGGAAATTTTGGTTTGATGCAAGAGGTAACTGAGCATTTTTTTGCATCTTTTGGAAGCACTTTAACAGATGGTAGTTTATGTGATGGAGCAGGTGAAGCTGGTATATTAGAAGGTCGTGGTTCAAATATAAATATGCCAATATCTGAGATAGAAAAATCAGAAGTAATTATATTTTGGGGAAGAAATCCACATACCACTAACAGCCATATTTTACCAATATTAAAAGGCAAAACTATCATAGTTATCGACCCTATAAAAACTAAGATAGCAAAAACTGCTGACTTACATATACAGATAAAACCTAGAGGTGATTTTTACTTAGCTATGCTTCTTAGCCGTTTTTTACATATAGAGGGTGGTTGTGATATAGAGTTTTTAGAAAAGTATGCAGATGAATATGAAAATTTTTATGAACTAACACAAACTATACGGATAAAAAAAACATTAGATAAGATAGATGTAACCCTTGGTGATATAGGTGATTTACTAGCCCTAATACAAAACAAAAAAGTAGCTATAGTTTGTGGTGTAGGTGTTCAAAAGTACCGTGATGGAGCTGACATCATAAGGGCTATAGATGCATTTGCTGTTAATCTTGGTCTTTTTGGAAAAGAGGGGTGTGGAGTTGCATATCTTGGAGATTCAAAAGATGGTATAACTTCACCGTTTAACACTAAAGCAAAAAGAGTTTCAAAGGTAGATACTAAGTTTGAAGATTTTGAGACAGTTTTCATCCAAGGTGCAAACCCTTTATCTCAGATGCCAGATTCTATAAGGGTAGAAGAGTCACTAAAAAAAGTAAAAAATAAAATCTATTTTGGACTGTATGAAAATGAAACAAGTCAAATAGCAGACTTAGTTATACCTGCAAAAGATTTTTTAGCCAAAAATGACATCCGTTCATCTTACTCTTATAGTTGTTTAAAAGAGATGCCAAAGGTTATAGATACTAAGTATGGCATAAGTGAGTATGATTTGGCTAAATACCTTTGTGGTGAGTTTGAAGTGAAGTTAGAGGATGAGAAGTTTTATTTAGAGCATTTTAAAAATTCTAAAGTGATAGAGAAAAAACAAACATTAGATGAGTTTGAATTTTTAGATAGTATCGATTTGGGTAGGGTAGATAAAAATAAACTTCATCTAATCACACCAAAAAGCCCAAAATCTTTAAATTCTCAGTTTAATCGTGATACTTTTGTGTATATAAATAGTAGTTTAGGTTTTTGTGAAAATCAACTTATAAAAATATCTACTCAAGATGGAAGTGTTGAATTAAAAGTGAAGATTTGTGAAGATTTAAGAGATGATTGTATTATGATATATAGTGGAACAAAAGGGGTAAATAACCTTACCCCATCTGTTTATTCATATAGTGGAAAATCAGCATGTTATCAAGAAAATCAGGTTATTTTGCAACAGGTCTAAAGTTTATACCAAACTTAGATGGTGCTTTAGCAAGATTTTTTCAACTTCTTTATCTTTTTTAGCCATCTCTTCTATAATGGCTATTATCTCATTTAGCATATTTTTATCTGCTTTTTTTACTAACTCTGGTTCAAGCTCTCTTATAGTCTCTTTTTTAGCAGAGTTTATCATAGTTCTTCTATCCCAAATGATAAATCCGAATAAACTTGCAATAGCATAGATGATATTCATTGAAAGGTCATGTGCTTCTGTAGCTCGTCTATCCATCTGCTTTTGCATATCTTCAAATCGTCTATCCATCTGTTTTTGCATACTTTCAAACCGTTTGTTTACATCATCAAACCGTTTGTTTACATCATCAAACCGTTTGTTTACATCATCAAATCGTTTGTCTATACTATCAAACCGTTTGTCATTACTCTTTTGATTTGCTTTTATAAGCTCTATTAATATTTGTGTATCTTCGCTAACTGCCAATAAGTTTGTAGTGTTTAATAGTAATAATATAGTTAGTAGTAATTTTTTCATATTTTTCCTTTTTTAGTTCTATTTTAACACAATGCAATTAAAAAGTTATTTAAATATATCTGGATTAACTTTTAGCATTATCTTTTTTAGTTCATCATAATCTTTATAGTGTCTTGTTCTAAATCCTGTAGCAGATGACTTGATACACTTTGCTAATCTTTGTGCTTCAGGTTTTAGTAGTGCTTTTTTTAGTTTTTCAACTGTTTTTTTAGGCATCTTTGAACTTGCTACTATTATAAAATCAGGAACATGGATAGTCTTTTTTATAACTTTTAAGTATTTTGAATATTTTTTTGCTACTGAAGATTTAATCCCACCTGCATCGTATCTACCCATAATGACATACTTAGCTACTTTGTCATGTTTACCTAAAAAATCATAATGAGATAATTTTTTATCTATATGATTTTTTTGCAATAGATTCATAGGCATAAAAA
>Ga0256837_1001638_pt1 | contig 15155 bp, 13 predicted proteins | sample 4562384metaG_FD_185976 | JGI IMG/M metagenome (GOLD analysis project Ga0256837, IMG submission 185976) | Hydrothermal vent microbial communities from Guaymas Basin, Mexico - 4561-384 | ecosystem: Environmental > Aquatic > Marine > Hydrothermal vents | place: Mexico: Guaymas Basin | collected... | reverse complement strand
ACGAGGTAGCTCTTTACTCCCAGTGCGGCGGCACTTCTTGCAATGGCACCGATGTTGTCCGAGTTACTGATCTCGGTAAGCATCAAAATGTGATCATCCAGTGCTTCTAACGGCGTTTCTTCAGGACGAACGGCATGCATCATCACATTGTGGTGTAGTCTGTGTCCTACCACCTCTTCAAGCACGCTTTTAGGCGCGCTGTATGCAACGGGAATGTTAAAATGAGCCAGAAAGTCGGCATTTTTCTCATAATACTCCGGTGTGGCGAAGATGCTTTTTACTTCAACATCGGCTTCCAAAAGCAGTTTGACGACATTGGGACTGTCGGCGATGAACGAGCCGTCTTTACTGAACGCGTTCTCTCTTAAGCGTTGGTAGATCTGAACTTCGGGGTGGTCGATGGTTGTAATGGGGGTTGTTTTCATAGTGTAATTGTACAAAGAGAATATAAATATTTAGAAAGAAGGTTAAAATTTATAGAAATTAACTAAACTTGATTGACATCGACTAAACTTTTCTGATATAATACGTCTAAAATTAAACTAATATTAAGTATTTACGGATGCAGTCGAGATAGTGGCAGTACTCCTGTACCTTGCAAACGCAATCACCCCTATGGGGCGTGGTGTAAGGTTTGTGTACTGTCACCATCTCTTTACCTTTGAAAATAGAAAGGTTTTTAGGTATCTGTAAATATAGGGAATAGGAAAGAGCCATGTCAAAAAGTCTATATGAAACATTAGGTGTCAGCGAGAATGCGAGTGCTGACGAAATTAAAAAAGCCTATAGAAAACTTGCAAGAAAGTATCACCCTGATATCAATAAAGATCCCGAGGCGCAAGATAAGTTCAAGGAGATCAACGCAGCATATGAAGTGTTGAGCGACCCTGAGAAGAAAGTGCAGTACGATCAGTTCGGTGATCAGATGTTCGGCGGTCAGAACTTCCATGACTTTGCCAGAGGGCAAGGAGCGGAAGTGGACCTCGAAGAGATCCTGCGTCAAATGTTCGGCGGTGGCGCGGCCGGTGCAGGCGCCGGTGGATTTGGCGGATTTGGCGGATTTGGTGGCAGTGGCGCCGGTGGATTTGGCGGATACCAGACGCCTGATCTGGATATTCATGCCAAGATCACCATTCCGTTCATGGTCTCCGTCAACGGCGGTAAGCACCATATCAATGTCAATGGTCAAAGTTTTGACATCAAGATCCCCGCAGGGATCAAAAGCGGTGAGACGCTAAGGGTCCGTGGTAAAGGAAAAGAGTACAATGGACACAGAGGTGACCTGCTCATTAAGGTCGAAGTAGCTGATTCAGGCGAGTACGAAAGAAAAGGTAACGACCTCTACAAAACCTTTGACGTACCGTTGAAAGCGGCACTGTTCGGAGGAAAGGTTCAGGTACAGACACCGGAGAAAGAGGTGTCGCTGAAAGTACCGAAGAATACCAAGAACGGTCAGAAATTCAGACTCAAAGGCAAAGGGGTACCTGACAGAAAGACAGCGATGAAGGGTGACTTGTACCTCATTGCGAACATTGTCCTTCCTGATGTCGATTCGCTTGATCCTGAGCTTAGAAAGATGTGTGAAGAGAAACTGTAAAAGGAGTTGATGTATGCACAGTTATGATGAACCGGTCTATCTGATATCCGTCGTTGCGTCAATGCTCGATATTCATCCGCAGACATTGCGTCAGTATGAGCGTGAAGGGCTGGTCGAGCCTTCAAGAACACAGGGGCGTATGCGCCTCTACTCTCAGAGGGACATCGACCGTATGAAGCTTATTTTACGTCTGACACGTCAAATGGGTGTGAACCTTGCCGGTGTCGATATAGTACTACAGCTTAAAGAGCAGATCGACAAGATGCAAGAGGAGATAGATGCACTTCGTGAGGAGCTAAGCAAGGTCAACCGTAACGGCTCGGTACACAGTTCAAAAGCGCTTGTAGCCAAAAGTGTGTACGATATTATTATTTTTGAAGAGTAGGCACGCCTCTTTCTAACAGGGATTTGGGTAAAATATGTCTATTAAGCGCACACTTCGTGCGCCACCGTTTTTTAAAGGATCGCTGTGACTGCCACAGAGAAAAAAGAACGCAAACGCGAATCGATCATGCAAGCTTCTTTGCAACTCTTCTCCCTTCATGGTTTCCATAAAACGACCATTCCCGATATTGCCAAAAAGCTGGGGATGAGCGTGGGGAACCTCTACAACTACTTCTCGTCCAAGGATATCTTGGCGCAAGAGATCATCAAGTACACCTCCGAGGTGCTCGGTGCGAAGATCAGAGAGGTCAATGAGACCGACCTGAGCGCACAAGAGAAGATCCGAAGGATCGTCGAGGTCTATTTTGTGATGTCCAAAGAGAAACCTGAGATGATCGAATACTTCTTACGTGTCTATCTCTCCAACAGAGAGGTATTCTCTGAAGGATGCGAAGGAATGACCTGTGTTTCGGGCTTTATTACCGAGATCATGATCTTCTTCGATGACGGGGTGGCTTCGGGAGAGCTGCGCGATCAGGACTTCTTTTCGGCTTTCGGTCTCTTTATGGGGTATCTTGGCGGTATGGTCTTCCTCAAAGGGGAGGGCGTGCTGCCTCAAGAGATCGAATACTACATCGATGATATCTCCCGTAACATCTACAATGCCCTCAAGGCGTAGCGGTGGAGGCATTAAAACCCCGCTTGCTTTGGCTTCAGTCCATTACATGTAACGGGAACACCCACTCCTTTTTGAACCATCCCGATCTTTTTTCCATACTTTCGCATTTCGAACTTGTCTATCATCCCGTACTTGAGAGCAGTTGTATGCTTCATGAGGTGTTGGCGCGTAAAGCCCCTTGTGACATTCTCATCCTTGAAGGGGCCTTTAGTGAGCAGGGGATGGTAAAAGAGGGGGTTGAGATACTCGATGTCGCTCTGTACTATGCCAATGTTGCTGAACATATCGTTACGGCAGGAACATGCGCGACATTCGGTGGGATATTCAAAGGGTATGACCCCGATGCTATTAGCGGCTTTGCTTTCGATGAGGAGAGGCAGACAGCACGTTTTGAGCGCTTTTCACCCAAGCTCATCTCCCTTCCGGGTTGTCCCATTCACCCCAAATGGCTCTCGTATGTACTGATGATGATCGTACAGGGGCGTAGTATCCCTTTGGATGCGATGTGCCGTCCGCAAGAGCTTTACAATATTACCGTGCATACAGGGTGCAGCCGTAACGAATATTTTGAGTGGAAGGTCGATACCAAAGGCTTTGGGCTCAAGGAGGGGTGTCTGTTCTATGAGCTTGGGTGTCAAGGCCCTTACACACGGGGAAGTTGCAATAAGATACTCTGGAACGATACCAGTTCCAAGACCGTTGTGGGCACACCCTGTTTCGGTTGTACCGAGCCGACCTTTCCCAAAGCTGTGCTCTTTGAGACAAAGACCCATATGGGTATTCCCGCATCGATGCCGTTGGGTGTTCCCAGACGTGCCTACTTGACTGCAACGGGTGTGGCGAAGAGCTTTAAGATCAAGCGGTTTGAAGAGAGGATCATAACGTATGAAGATTGAGAAGCTTATTGAAAAGATAGAAGGAGAAGCCTCTTTGGACTTCTCTTTTGAAGCGGGGGTCGTCTCCGATGTACGCATCCGTTTCGGGCTCTATAGAGGTATAGAACAGATATTGGAGAAGAAAGCACCCCGTGATGCGCTGGTGATCACCCCTCGTGTCTGCGGTATCTGTAACCATGCACACCTTATGGCGGCGGTCAAGGCCATCGAGTCGGGTTATCGTGCATCGGGTATCGATGTAACACTCTCTCCCAAGGCCGATGCCATACGGGAGTTCACACTCGCCTGCGAACTGATCCAAAACCATGTCAAGTGGCTCTATATGACCGTGATACCGCATTTCGAGTCGCTTACGGGTAAAAGATCCCAGGAGAACCATGCGCTCAAAGCGAGCTATATCTCCACGACCATTACCAAAGCATTGGCGATCTTTGCCGGACAGTGGCCACACTCTTCCTATGCGGTCCCGGGAGGGGTGACGTGTGACCCTACCTATGTTGATGTGATGCAGGCAACTGCCTTGGTCGAGGAGGCGATACGTTTCTTTGAGCAGATGATGGTCGGTATGCCGCTTGAGGCGTATCTTGGTATCGATTCGGTATCGCAACTGCATAGTATCCAAGGGGATGTGGGCAGATTGATGCAAAGGCTGGGTGAAGCGGGTATGGCGGAAAAGGGGCATAGCCACGACCGTTTCATTGTCTTTGGCGAAGGAATGGGGTTTGTGTCGGGTAAAGCGACCGCAACCACTGTTTCGAGTGTCGATGTCCGTTATGTTGAGGAGTCGAACCAAGAGGATTCAACGGCAAAAGCGGTCTCCTATAAGCAAAAGCAGTTTGAGACAGGACCGCTTGCACGGGCGATCATTGCAAAGAACCCGCTGATCAAAAGTCTGCACAAACGCTATAAGGATTCACTTCTTACACGCGTATTTGCCCGTACCCATGAGGTGGGTTTATTGTTACACCGTGCCAAAGAAGCCTTGGTACACCTCGATGTCACACAACCATCCTGTATGCTTGAAAGTAAGCTTCTCTCTACCGATTTTGAAGGGGTTGGAACCGTAGAAGCGGCGCGGGGATCGCTGATACACCGTAGCGTGGTCAAGTCAGGACGGATCGCACACTACGATATTATCGTTCCGACACAGTGGAACCTCAGTCACGGTAATGCAAGTGAAAAGGGGGTTGCCGTACGCGCCATGATCGGATCGGCAAGCATTGAGGAGGCTTCGTTCATCTTCCGCTCCTTTGACGTCTGCTCCGTTTGTACCATGCAGTAATCACACTCTTGTGTTGAGTGATGATAAAAATAGATACTTTATACGCAATTCTTTCTTAAATGAATGCTCATTCATTGCAACTTAAGTCTTTTTTCTTTAGAATACTGAATAGTTATTCATTGGTACTCTTCGCAGGGGTGTCGGTGGATCAATCTAAAAAGGAGAAAGATCATGGGTATCGATAAACACGACTCGGTCAAGAGCCTCTTTACGGCACAAAGTGCCAAGGTAAATACCAACAGAGGTGATGCGTATTATGAGAAGCTCTATGCACAGTGTAGAGCGAGATTGGATGAGCTGAAGGCGCTTGCGCCGTTGAACAACAGAATGGACTTTAAAGAGAGTATCGAAGAGGAGGGGCTTGACAGACGTGATTTCATGAAGTGGGCTTCCGCTACGACAGCGATGTTGATGCTTCCTGCTTCATTTACTCCGCTTGTCGCTGAAGCGGCGGTATTGATGAACCGTGTTCCGGTCATCTGGATCGAACTACAAGACTGTGCAGGTAACACTGAAGCGCTTATTAGAAGTGACGGGCCAAAGATCGATGAGATCATTCTTGATATCATCTCTTTGGAGTTCAACGAAACGTTGATGGCAGCTGCGGGACATCAGGCTGAAAAGCAGCTTGAAGATGCGGTAGAGCACTTTAAAGGGAAGTATCTTCTCTTCGTTGAGGGGTCTGTTCCAATGGGTATGGACGGATACTACGGAACTATCGGTGCGAACGGTGAGACCTTCATCGATCACTTGACACGTTTGGCAAAAGATGCCGCAGCGGTCGTAGCGGTCGGTTCTTGTGCGACGTTCGGAGGTATTCCGGCAGCTGCACCGAACCCGACCGATGCCAAAGGGGTAATGGATGTGGTCAAAGGTAAGCCTATCATCAACATTCCTGCATGTCCTGCCAACCCGTCCAATATGGTCGGTGTGATCTTGCACTATGTACTCACCGGCGGTATCCCTGAGCTTGACTCTCTTCTTAGACCGAAGTTCGCGTTTGGGTACAGAATCCATGACAACTGTGAAAGACGTGCACACTTCGATGCGGGTGAGTTCGTTGAAGAGTGGGGTGACGAAGGTGCGAAGAACAACTTCTGTCTATACAAGGTCGGATGTAAAGGGCCTATGACGTTCAACAACTGTTCTATCGTTCGTTATAACGAAGGTGTCAACTGGCCGGTCGGTGTCGGTCGTGGATGTATCGGATGTAGTGAGCCTGACTTCTGGGATAAGTATGCATATGAAAGACCGATGGCAAACGCCAATATCAAAGCACCTACAGGTGGTGTAGAGAAGAGTGTCGATGAGTTCGGTCTCGGTCTATTGACCGCTGCAGGTGTAGGGATCGCGATCCATGCAGCAGCGAGTGCGGTAGCGGGTAAGAAAAGCGAAGAGAATTAGTGAGGAGAATGTAGTATGAGCAAGAAACACATTATTGTAGACCCGATCACAAGGATCGAAGGACACTTGAGGGTAGAAGCGGTCATCGATGAGAACAACAAGATCGTTGACGCCTATACGTCATCAACGATGTTCCGTGGTATGGAGACCATTATGAAAGGCCGTGACCCGCGTGACTGTGGTTTGATGGCAATGCGTATTTGTGGTGTATGTACCGGTACGCACTACCAAAGAAGTATCGAAGCGGTTGAGGATGCGTTCAACATCACCATCCCTAAGAACGCGAGATTGGTAAGAAACCTGATCCAGGGTGCACTCTATGTGCATGACCACTTGGTTCACTTCTATCACCTTCATGCGCTTGACTTCGTCGATGTGGTCGCAGCGACCAAAGCGGACCCTGAAGCGACAGCGAAAGAGGCGGTAAAATGGGCGGAAGTGGCAGGGCACAAACCTTATATTTCCGCCGCAGCGGACTTTAAAGCGATCCAAGACCGTATCATCAAGTTCGTTAAGGAAGGAAGACTCGGTATCTTTGGTAACGGCTACTGGGGTAACCCGCACTATAAGTTGACACCGGAGCAGAACCTCATTGGTGTGGCACACTACCTTAAAGCGCTTGATATTCAGCGTGACCTTGCAAAAATGCAAGCGATCTTCGGTGGTAAGAACCCGCACCCGCAATCGATCGTCGTTGGTGGGGTAACCTGTGTTCAGGACATCAAGAACCCCGCACGTATCGCACTCTTCAAGACCTTGCTTAAAGAGGGAAGAGAGTTCATCAAAGGTGCATACCTTCCGGATGTCTATATGGCAGGTACGATGTATGCTGAAGAGGCAACCGATAAAGAAGCGACATACAAAGGTGTCGGAGGTACCGGTGGCGGTATCTTGAACTACCTCAGTTACGGTGACTTCAAACTTGACGATACAGGCTTCTACCATGCGGAGAACCTCTTCCCGTCAGGTATCGTAATGGGTGGAGACCTTACCAAAGCGTACGAGGTCGATACCGACAAGATCGCAGAGGATGTCACACACGCATGGTATGAGGGAACAGGAAAACCTGAACATCCGTACGATGGTACGACCATTCCTAAATATACCGGTCTTGAGAAGAAAGAGGACGGTAACGCATACCTTAAAACCGAAGAGAAATACTCTTGGATCAAATCACCGCGTTACGACGGACAACCGATGGAGGTTGGACCATTGGCACGTATGGTGATCGGATACGTTAAAGGTGACAAGCGTATTACCGAGTATGTCGGTAACTTCTTGAAGCGTTCGGGTCTTCCTATCGAAGTGCTCTTCTCCACGGTGGGAAGAACAGCGGCACGTGCGATCGAGACCGAGCTTATGGCTGACGTGATGATGGAGTGGGTCGATGAACTTGCGAAGAACGTCGCTATGGGTGATGACAGTACTTGGACGGAGTTCGATTTCGATGTCGTCGCTAAAGACTGTAAAGGTGCCGGACTTGCAGAAGCGCCGCGTGGAGCACTTGGACACTGGATGCGTATCAAAGACGGTAAAGTAACCAACTATCAAGCGATCGTTCCGTCTACATGGAATGCCGGTCCAAGAGATGAAAAAGGACAGCTTGGTGCATATGAAGCGGCGCTTATCGGTACGAAAGTGGCCGATCCTGAGCAACCGCTTGAGATCATCAGAACCATCCACAGTTTCGACCCGTGTATCGCATGTGCGGTTCACGTTGTCGATACTAAAGGTAAAGAGTTAGCGGTTTATAAAGTTGACCCTACCTGTGCATTCTAAGAGGAGTCCGTCATGAAAAAAGAAGGATACAAAAGCGTTAAGAGAATGACCCCGGCGATGCGAACCATCCACTGGGTCAATTTCTTCTCTATGATCGTCGCTATCGCGACGGGGCTATATATCGGGCATCCGTACTATCAGTCCTTCATTGCCGATCCTGCGGTCGATAAGTATGTGATGGCATGGAACCGTTGGGGACACTTTATGGTCGCGATCATCTTCGATGTAACATCGATCATTGTGGCATACCTCTACTTCTTCTCGCGTTTTGAGCAGCCGTGGAGAAAGGTGATCCCGACAAAACAGAATATCAAAGAGTTCTTTGAAGTGCTCTTGAACCTGTTGACACTCAACCGTAGAAAGAATTTCGATTCTTCTCATGCGGACAGTTTCAATACGGTCTATTTCACGATCTTCCACATCTTGTTGGCGTGGATGCTCTTGACCGGGTTGCAGCTCTATGTTCACGGGTTGGCTTCAGGAGAGAGTAGTATCGGTGCATGGTGGCCGTGGATGTTACATGTAGCAACCGACTGGACTATTCCTGTTACAGGCGGTACATTGATGGATGTACGTATCTCTCACCACTATACGATGTGGTTTATCATCGTATGGGTGATCTTCCATATCTACTATCAGGTATGGAGAACCATCTACTGGAGAGAAGGTGACATCGCCATTGCATTCGGTGGTGAAAAATTCGTAAAAGAGCAGAAAGAGGCGTAAGCCTCCTGCTAAAATCCCATAGATCGAAAAAGAGCGCTTTGCGTTTCTCTTTTGCTCTTGGCTTAAAAAGGAACATGATGACAGAACGTAAAATAGCACTGATTGGTATGGGAAATCTCATGTTCCATGATGAGGGCCTGGGAACATACCTGGCAAAATATATAGAGGTTAACTATGAGATCCCCTCGAACCTGACGATCGTTGATGGCGGATTGTTGGGGTTTTCATTGATGACCTACTACCAAGAGTACGATAAGATCTTGATCGTCTCCACCAACTCTAAAGAGGGAGAACCCGGTACGATCTTCCGCTATAGCGGTGAGGAGATGATGGGTTTTGGTTCCACACGGAAAACAGCGAACGAAGTGGAGCTTACGATGATGCTTGAGATATGTTCGTTTCATGAAGCGATGGGAGAGGTGGAGTTGGTAACGATGATACCGAAAGATATTATCGATGTGAAGAACGGTCTGACCGATACGATCATGGCACGGATGCCTGCACTTTTAGAGGAGACGTTGAAGGCTTTGGCGGATGATGGGATCACCCTGATACCCAAAGAGAAACAGGTCTCCTTCGAAGAGGTGGTCGAGGCGTGTGCCAACCCTATGACACCAAGGATGTCATCTTAGCGGTGTTTAGTCCACAGCCAGAAGAGGGAAGTGTCATTTTTATTGTCCAAAACGAAATGATATCAAAACCTCCTTATAACTTGTATTCCTTTCTTCTGGTTGTGTAGTAAATACCCTATAAAATCTCTGCACAAGGATTCCGATGTACTTTATTTTTGAAATGGCGTTCACGTCCAATAAACCCTATCTGACAAACCTGATCCGTGCGTATGCGATCGAGCAAAGTATGAAAATGCAGATCCTTCAGACAATGGAGAAGATCATATTGGTCTTTGAAAAAGAGGATGAGAAGATCGAATCGTTCCTGCTTGGATTGGATGAGCGTCTGCCCGCATCGATCTTTCTTGGTACGAGCAGACACTACTTCAGTGATACCTTGCCGCAAGTACAGGAGATAGAGATGGTACATGCACCGCTGAACATCTCATTGTGTCCTACCTGCCAAAAAGAGATGTTCGATGTGAGCTCATCGCGCTACTATTACCCTTTTACCTCCTGTAACTCATGCGGTACGCAACACCCGTTCATGACCGGATATCCGTTCGAGAGAGCGAACTCCACCATGAAGTTCCTCGTACCGTGCGAATCGTGTGAAGCGGAGCGAAGATCCAATCCTTTACGTAAGGATTACCCGCTTATCAGTTGTATCGAGTGTGGTATTACACTGAAGATGAATGATGGAAAGAGTGAGCGTTATGCCAATGATAAAGGGAGTTTTAGAAAGCTCTTTGAAGTAAGTGCCGCCGCTATTGCCAAAGGGAAACGGGTCTTGATGAAGACCCCTAACGGCTATCGGCTCTTCTTTAAACCTGAACCGGGGAAGAAGCTTGCCGAGACGATCTTGCTCATTGCCGATGCCAAAGCATTGAATACGCATATGATGATGGTCACGCAGGAGTTCAATGCACTTCTTAGTATCGAGCGTCCTATTGTGCGTGTCTCGACAAAGAGTGACGAGATGAAAGCACTCTACGGATCGACGGCACTGACAAAATACCCTGATGACGGTATGACGATGCTTCTTGCAAGAGAGCTGATGAATGCAGGATTGAGCTACATCTCCTATGAAGAGAGCGAAATGGATGCCAAAGCTGATTTTTTGGTCGATTTCGATCTTCCGGTCTCTTTTCAAAAAGATAGCAGGCTTTTTATCAATCAGGATATGAAATTCTTTATCGGTGGGGAGCGTGTAGTATTCCCTGCGGTAGTCAATACCCATAAAGATGTTGTCAGTATTGCCAATGACCTTGCGGCAGTACCTGTCAACGGTAGGATATTCATCGATGCGATGGATCGTTTTGAGAGTATGCAGACAAGCCGTGTGAATATACTTGAAGGGGAGTCCTTTAGTACCGGACACTCCAACGAGAGACGCTTTGAGCAGTGGAAAGGCTCGATGCTCTCTGTCTTGGCGGAGCATGGAAAGATAGGAGAGAAAGCAGTGGGTATTCACTTTGACAGTGCACTTTATTTTCTATATTACAACGGAAAAGAGGTGATCAATGTCGTACCGCCCAATCCGTTCGAAGCGGACAGTATGTTCAGCCATATCGCACAGTTGCGTGAAGGTTCGGACAGACTTGTCGAGAACTATAAAGCACACTTTCCCAAGATCTATGCAAGGCTCGATGCCCTAAGCGGTGACGTGGATCTCTTTACTGTTACGGCGATCATGTTGGAGCTTAAGGATGAAAGCTTTGAGGGGATCTCCGCAGAAGCGCTCAGCTTCCTTGGTAAAGGGGGTATCCAGATCGATACGCACGTGCAGGATAACCGTTTTGACAACTATGCGTTCTTAGCCAGTATCATGAGCTATCTTGTCGCAGGAGTAGAGACAAACCTGATCTGCTACAGTATCTATGAGTCGTTTGGGGATTATATCTCCGAGATCAGCTCCCAACTGATCGCAAAGACAAAGACGCGTGCAGTTACGCTGACTGGAGAGACGCTGGCAAACCAAGCGCTTTATGCAAGGATACAGCGCCATATGGGAATGAGAGAACTGCTTTTTCCTAAGAACTTCCCTGTAGGAAAAGAGTGTGCAGTACATGGTGGGATCTATCTCTAATCTGCTATAATGCGTGCAATATTTCTCTAAAAGGATCTTGAACGTGTATTTTTTAATGCTCTATTTGCTTTTTTTCTACTTTAAGTTGGCGAGAGTCAACAAAAAAGAGGAGGTGCTTACCCCATTGGTAGGGATCTGTCATGTAGGTGTGTTCATTGCAGCCGTACTGCTTTACCGTTACGGTTTCACCCACTATTCGGCAACGATAGTAGGTATAGCCTCTTTGCTCTTTTTCATCATGGCGGCATTGAATGTGACCGCAGTACAGTTGGGTATCTTTAAAGATGGAAAGCCACTGCTTGGTATTACGCGTCTGTATCGGTTCATGCCGGTGATCTCAGGGGTGCTTTTGGCATACGGGATCGCAGTAAGCCTATAAGATGTCACAAAGAACCTATCATATCCTCATCAACGGAACGGTGCAGGGGGTAGGGTTCCGTCCTTTTGTCTACCGCGTTGCATCCGATCTGAAGCTATGCGGTACGGTACAGAATGGCACACAGGGTGTGGATATCGTCGTGACGACCACACCTGATACACTCAAAGAGTTTCTTCATACACTCCAAACCACACTTCCTCCGCTTGCCTCCATTGAGACGATACAGACTGAAGAGATAGCTTATGAAGATTTTTCGGATTTTCAGATCGTGCAAACACAAGAGCAAGGAGAGCGTAGCGTACGCATTCCTCCTGATGTAAGCATCTGTGCCGAGTGTGAGAGAGAGCTTTTTGACCCGAGCAATCGCCGCTACGGCTACCCCTTTATCACCTGTACCCACTGCGGGGTACGCTACTCCATCATCTACGACCTGCCTTATGACCGTAAAAATACTTCCATGAAGTTCTTTCAAATGTGCAAAGCATGTGAAGCGGAGTATACCGATCCTTTGGATAGACGCTACCACGCACAACCCATTGGCTGCCATCAATGCGGACCATCTCTATCCTTGTGGGATAGAAGTGAGGAGTTAGGAGTTAGGAGAGAGGAGTTATTGGATGTTGCTTCGCAACTTTTGTTAGAAGGACAAATCCTTGCGGTAAAAGGGGTGGGTGGATACCACCTGATGTGTGATGCGACCAATGAAGAGGCAGTGCGAAAACTGCGTGAGAGAAAACGCAGACCCACCAAGCCCTTTGCGGTGATGGTCAAAGATATGCGGATGGCAAGAGAATTAGCTCATATAAATGAGATGGAAGAGAAGCTCTTGATTTCAAAAGAGCGTCCTATTGTTCTTCTCAACGCTCAGCACTCAACGCTCAGCGCTCAAATCGCTCCCAATATATCTCGTATCGGGCTGTTCTTACCCTATACACCGCTTCACCTGCTTCTGCTACATAAACTTAACCGTCCTCTGGTCGCCACTTCCGCCAATGTAACAGATGAACCCATCTGTACGACAAGAGAGTCGTTGGAGAAACTCAGCAGTGTCTATGACTATCTGCTTGACCATGACAGGGAGATCGTCAACGGATGTGATGACTCGGTGGTGATGGTGGTAAAGGGACAGAGAGTGGTGCTCAGACGCGCCAGAGGGTATGCTCCCGCAAGTGTCACTTTGCCGTTCAAACTTACCAAACGAACATTGGCAATGGGAGCCAACCAGAAGAGTACGGTCGCTATCGGTTTTGACGATCAGGTGATCCTCTCTCCACACATTGGAGACCTTGACAGCATTGGTTCGGTGGCGTACTACCAAAAGAACATAGAAACGTTAGAACGTATCTACGACTTCACCTCTGAAGTACTAGTCCATGACAAACACCCTGAATATGAATCAACCAAATTAGTAAAACAACTCCTCACTCCTCACTCCTCACTCCTCACTCACGAAGTGCAGCATCACTATGCCCACATCTTAGGAGTGATGGCAGAAAAGGGCATCGCAGGCAAGGTTTTCGGTGTGGCATTTGACGGTACGGGATATGGTGATGACGGAAAACTTTGGGGTGGGGAGTTCATGGTATGCGACTATGAAGGGTATGAGAGAGTGGGACACCTGAACTACTTTAAACTCCTTGGTGGAGCCAAAGCGGTCAAAGAGCCAAGACGCGTAGCGCTCTCTTTGCTGTTCGACCTGTATGGTGAAGAGGTATTTCGCCTAAAGAACCCTGCGACAGAAGCTTTTAGCCAAGCAGAGCTTAAAACGGCTTATCTCATGTGGCAAAAGGGCTTGAACGCCCCGCATAGCTCATCGGTCGGACGTTTGTTCGATGCGGTGGCTTCAATGCTTGGTATCTGTCAGGTCATGAGCTTTGAGGGAGAGAGCGGGATGGGGCTTGAGGAGTTGTATGAGAGCGGTGTAGAGGGGAGTTATCCGTTTGTTTATGAGAACGGTGAGATCAATATACTTCCTATGCTTGAAGCAATGATACGTGAGCGTGATGTATCCGTAGCGGTTTCAAAGTTCTTCCATACTTTGGTAGAGATGGTTGTTACCGTTTATGAACCCTACAGCAAACTGCCTTTGATACTCAGCGGTGGGGTCTTTCAAAACAGCATACTCCTATCGCTACTTCTAGAACGATTCCCCGATGCACTCATCCCCAACAATTTCCCGCCTAATGACGGGGGTATTGCGTTGGGGCAGGTTGTACGCCAATTCCAACAATAAGTGCAATTTCTGAAAGATAGTCGAGAAAGAGAGGGCTAACCGAATGTAGGTTATCCTTTTTTCGACCAAAAAGAAAGGAATTGTATGACCCACAAACAATTAACCCCAGGGAAACGATACCGAATTTGGTCTTTATTACAGCAAGGGTACAAACAAAAAGAGATTGCTGTAATCATAGAGGTTCATCCCTCAACAGTAAGTCGAGAGCTCAGAAGAAATGAGGACAAAGAGCTTCATGAATACCGATATCAAACTGCAGATGGATATGCCACAGAGCGTCAAGAGAGCAAACCCAAATATACAGTCATTACCGAACAGATAGAAACATATATTCGCCAGAAGCTCAAGGAGCAATGGTCACCGGAGCAGATTGCAGGGCGGATGAAGATTGACCTGCAGAAGACAATTTCCCATGAAACCATCTACCGGTTCATCTATGCCAATAAGGCACGAGGCAGCAGACTCTATAAGTACTTACGTCACAAGAACAAGAAGTATCATAAACGAAGCCATACCTATCAAAAACGTGGGATCATCAAGGATAGAAGGATGATCGATACCCAATCCAAGATCGTTGAAAAGAAACGGCGTATCGGAGATCTTGAGATTGATACGGTCATAGGAAAAGACCATATCGGTGCGCTGGTCACGGTGGTTGACAGAAAGTCCAAATTCACTCTGATAAAGCACGTACCTTCCAAGCATGCTGAAGTGGTTACCGGTGCATTGATTGAAATGCTCATTCCGATCAAACCTGTTCTCAAGACTATTACCAGTGACAATGGAAAGGAGTTCGCATACCACAAACAGGTATCGGAAGTATTGGAAACAGACTTTTATTTTGCCAATCCCTATCACTCATGGGAAAGAAGATTAAATGAGCATACCAATGGATTGATAAGGCAGTATCTTCCTAAGAAAACCGACTTTACACACATATCTAAGGAGGAGATCGTTACCATACAGGACAAGATAAATCACAGACCACGAAAAGTGCTTGGTTTTAGAACGCCGTATGAAGTATTTTTCGAAGAATTTGCTAAGGAATTAGCGGCGTGATTGAGGTGAAATTGCACTTGTGATTTGAATGGGCGAA
>Ga0256837_1001634_pt1 | contig 15170 bp, 9 predicted proteins | sample 4562384metaG_FD_185976 | JGI IMG/M metagenome (GOLD analysis project Ga0256837, IMG submission 185976) | Hydrothermal vent microbial communities from Guaymas Basin, Mexico - 4561-384 | ecosystem: Environmental > Aquatic > Marine > Hydrothermal vents | place: Mexico: Guaymas Basin | collected... | reverse complement strand
AATGATGCAAAAAGTGGTAATAGTGTTGCAAAAATTAATGCTAATAATAACTTCATAATACTCCTAAATTAGGGATGATAATACATAAACTGATAGTTTAAGTATAATTCCCAAATTTTCCCACCTATACCATTTACTGAATTTGTATAAGTAGCACCTACAGAGAGGTGGTCTTGATGCAATACTTTGCCACCAATCCCCATATTAAACCCATAAGTATAGTCATCTAAATCAGAGTTATAGTAAGGTGAAAGCTCTATATATGGTCGCCATACACGAGTATATAGACCAGAATTTGCCATACCATAAGAGAGACTCATCCCTACATTGTAAAAATCTACAGGAAGCACATTAAATGGTGTTGTAGTGAGAGTATCTATAACTCCTCGAGAACCACTTGTTTCATCATATAAACCTCTATCATAATAGATTCCTGCTCTAAAGTCTGGATAACCACTTCTAATCTGCCTTGCAATAAGTACTCTAGCATAACGACCTGTTCCTAAGTTAACATTATCTTGCGAAGCATACTCATTATACTCAGTATGAAAATCTATACTTGTAGAGTTTAAGATACTCCATGTAAGATTCACTCCCACACTATCTTTTTTACCACCTAAAAGAAGTTGCGTACTCTCTTGTGTGTTCATGTTCTTGCCAACATTTGCACTTAATATAATATCTGTACTCGCTTTATACTTTCCAGATAACCTATACTCCATATAGTTTTTCATTGCACTATGGTACTGAGTCATAACCTCAAGTTCTCCACGATTATAGAGTCTTTTAAGTCCTACTCCAAGGTAGAGTGTATTCTCCTCTACATTTGTAAAAAGTGTCTCATCTGTACTCTTATTATTTGTGTAAAACAGATGCGTTAAAAGTGTATAACCATCTTGAAGGTATGTTTTGTTTTTTACATCCATAAACTTTTGAAGCAGTGGTTCACGAAAATAATATGCTGTTTTAATATCCAATTCATCTGAGCGTTCTCGACTTAAACTTAAATGCTGTATATATGAGTTTTGACTTTTTTGATTATGCAATGTACTCTCATAACCCATAGACTGGGAAAGAGAGATTTGTCCATCTTTATATGCTGCCACAGATGCATCATCTATAGCTATATTATAAAGATGTCTCTCTAAAGTATTTTCTATTTTTGTATGCTTCTCAAAAGTTAATGCATTACTAAACTCCATCCACAACTCTTTTTTATCTATATGATGATAAATCTTCAAACTTTTCTCTTTTGCACCATTTTTCATAGCCCATGAGTATGCAATTTCATCATAATTTTGTTGTTTTAAATAGGGCTTTGCCTTTTTTAACTTCTTTTCGAACTTATCAGGATTAAGCACATACATTGCAACACGAAGATATCTGGAGAGATACTTATCGTTTTTCTTAAGTTTTGGATTTTGTTTTGCCTTATTTCTTAAACGTTTTTCAATGGCATTCATCTTTATTTTAAATCCATACTCATCTTGACGTGCCTGTGCAATATATGCTTCTAAAAGTTCAAACTCCACCAATCTTATCGTTGGATCATTCAGATATATAAGTTTTTGAGCATAGTAAGATGCACGGTTAATATCATTAATATTATAATATGCAGAAGCCATAGGAAAGTATAAATTTGATTTCAATTTTGGACTCTCTGCCATATCGCTTAAAAGAATTTTTATTTTCTGTATATCATTTTGATCCATATAAAACCAAAGAAGTTCTAGTTTAATTTGCATATTATTCGGTTCTAATGCATAGGCTTTAGATAATGCATACTTCTCTTTCTTATACTCCTTATAGTGAGCATATACTTTTGACTTAATAAGCCAGTACATAGATTCATATACAAGAGGAGATTTATCTTCATCTATATCTTCAATCATTCTTCTAAGGGAACGATACTGTTTTAAATTTAAAGCACTGTTAGCATAACTATAAAATAAATATGAGAGTTGATACTTTTCATATGCCATTCTCGTCGCATCTGCTGCAAGTTTTGGATTACTTTTTTGATATACAAACGATACTCTCTCATAATCAACTAAACGACTTGAATTATGTTCCATAAGATGCAGAGAGGCTTCTGCCGCCTCTCTATTTTTCTGTAAATACCATCCCAAATCACTCCTTAGCTCATAATACTTTTTATGATCTTCTTTTTTCTCATTTTCTCTATTCTCCACATAACTTAAAGCAGTATATCCACGACTAATATTATGTGATACATAGTAATACTTTGCAATAAGTGCCGCATCTTTTTTTGAGTAAGGTTTATCTTTTTCCAAAAGTTTTACATATTTACTCGCTAATTTTAAATCTCCCATCTCAAGACTAATAATTAATGCTTTAGTTAATAGTAATCTATTTTTAGAATCTTTTTTATACTGCTCATCCAAAACTGCTACTACTTTTTCTGGGTAGCCTAACTTCCTATAAACTTTTATCATTAAATCAATATTTTTTTCACTAGGATTTGCACGTGCACGATTTACAACAAGTGGCTCGATCTCTTCATACTGATACGTTTTTACACCATACGCAATTAGAGCTTCTTCAATCTTCTCATCTCGTTTTATATTATACATTTTACGTAAATGCTTCATAGACTCTACTGTTCTACCCGTCCATTTACAGACATCTACCATTTTTTTATTCCAGTAGTAAGAAGATGGATATTTAGAAGAAGCAAGAGTAGCTACCTTATAAGCATTTTTAAGATCACCTTGATATAAAAAAACTTGTAAGAGTAAACGCAACTCTTCATCTTTTTGATTCACCGCTTGTGTATAGACTTTACTTACTCTTTTTGAACTACTCTTTTTCACTTTATTGTCAAAACGTGATTTATATGTAGTTGCAATTACAGACTTAGCAAATTTTTGTTTATACTCAGGAAGTATCTCTTCTGCAAGTTTATACTCTTCAAAACATTCACACCTTACAGTTACAGCATGCCCTATCTGCATAGTTCTACAGTTACTAGGGTAATCTAAAGATTCTAAAATCTCCACATTTTTTTGGGAGTTATACTTACTTATAAGTTGAATTGTGTAACAACTATCTTCAGATTTTGCTAACACAACACTACTTATAAGCAATAAAAAAACAAATATTTTCATCATTATATACCATTTCTTAAAATCTTTTTTGAAAGAGATGATGCATAATCAAGTCTTCCTGTAGCCATATAAACTTTCAACATAAAATTTCTAACTTCAATATCATGTATATATATAGATTCATAATCTTTTACTTTTTTCGCTGCAGAAGTGAGTTTATCACTTGCTTGAAGTGCTTTTACCATTTTATAAAAATACTCTTTTTGTTCTGCATACTCATGTGTATTTTTTAAAAGTATTTCATAAATTCTTGAAGATTTTACATACTCTTTTCGCATAAGATAAAACTCTGCAAGTTTCAATTTATAAAAAAGTGTTGCATTTTCATATTTTTTAAGTAACTGCTCAGCAATAGCATACTCTTTATAATTTAAGCGAATATAGTACTCTGCCATAATCCATTTTCTAGTATGTTTCTTATCATATTTTTGAAGTGCTTTTAGTGTCTGTAATATTTCAGTTCTATGCCCTAACTCTTTTTCAAGATAATAATTTTCTTTAAGCAAAGTAATATTTGTTGGGTCTTTTTTAATTTTTTCATTTAAAAAAAAGTGTACTGCTTTTTTATTATTTACAAATAATGACTCTTTATACCATTTGTCAATATTATCTTTTTCATACATTTTTGAATTAAATATAGAAGAAAAAAGTTTTGTAAGAACTTCTTTTTTTTCTCTCACGATTTGCTTATTATTTTTTTTATCTTTTAGATAAAAATACTCTATCTTTTGAAGATCATAGCTTAAAAGAGTAGCTTTGTCTCTTATCTTTTTATCTTTACTATCTAATAGTAAGTTTAACAACCTCAATGAGAGATCTTTATTCCCTGAGCGAAGTGATTGTTCTGCTAAAATAAGCATCAAAGACTCATCATCAGGTGAGTGCTGAATAAGATTTTTAAGATAAAGCATACTCAGATCATAGTTAGATTTTTCTGATAAAATTTGCTCTTTTAGAAGATCTTTAGGATAAAGAGCAATAAGGATAGCACTAAATACTATAAATGTAAAAATTAACTCCTTATATGTAATTACATAGGATTTTTCATTATCTACATCTGACATCTACTACCCCCTGTTTAGAGTTTTTAAAGAAGAGTGTTATATCTTGATTTTTTTGCTGAATCACTTCTGCCTTTGGTGTTGTTTTATAACTGCAATCTTCTGGTAAATGAAAACTAAACTTCACATCTACATAAGAGTTTAAGGTATATCTACTATTTTTTACACCTTCGATTAACTCTGTAATTGTTGCATTTGTAGAGTGAATATAGAGAGCATTACTCTCTTGTTGCTCTCCTTGTAGTTTAATAAAATGACGTTTAGAATCTCCTAAACTTATATAAGTCACACCATTAGTCTGCCGCTCACCATAAACAGAAGTACTTTTTTTATAATCTACACTTTCATTTTCACTATTTACTCGAACTGTTTTTAAATCTTTCATCCCATCAATAAGCCAGTAATTTCCTTCATGTGCCATAGATGCACTAAAGTAATCCATCGCTTTTGGTATATACTCAGAGGTAAACATTGGAAATATATCTTGTTTTAAGCTCCAATCTAAAACATATTTTAATGCATTAATCGATGCTTTTTTGGACCCTGTATAGATATGATAGTAAACATCAATTGGCTTTAATCTTCTTGGTGACTCTGTAAGTTTAAATGTTTGAATCACTCGTTTAAACCCCCAAAATGGTCCAAGCCAATCATTTGTAAATACATTTTCATTTTGTGCACCCGTATATATTTGATAGTAACCATCTCTCTCTAAACCTAAAGGAGCAACAAGTGTAATCCATGGATTTACATTACTTATGGTTGTGTCTCCACCATTTATATTTAAAATATTATGCTTATACACATACTCCAAAGCATTTACTCTCGGGGCACAATCACCACTCCAAAAAACAGTTTGTGCTCGTTTTTTATGTGACTTTTTTAGAAGTTTTATATTTGTAAACTCAAGTGTGTTTAAGAGCTCGTTTTCGAGTGAAAAGTGATAGTTTTTTGGTTTGAGTCTATACTTCTCATCAAGATTTCCATCTTCTATCTTTCCCCAAAAGAAAGGGTGTGTAAATGTATGAGTAGCTGCTTCTACATTTGCTAAAGCATACATCTCTCTCGCTGTATTTAAAAATCGTTCTGAAGCTTTTGGATAGAGCCCATTTTTTTCTACTTCTGCTCCAATAAGTGAGACAGAGTGTGGTATATCATACTTTTTAAGAATCTCTTTTAAAATAATCTCTCCTGAATAAAGTTCAGGATTAAACTCAACTACATTTACCATTCCATCACCATCAACATGAGTAAAAAAAGTTCTTTTTCCATTGTGAGTTGTAGGGTCTGGAATAAGCAAAGGTTTCAGCCTAAGAGCTTCTGCAAAAAAAGAGAAAGGGTTGACTACCCATACATTTTCATCGCCTAACTCAACAGTAAATGCTTCACCAATAGCATAACCACCCCAAGCAGTAATGGCAGCTGGTGTTGATTTGAGTCCATGTAAATCTTCATACACTAAAAGAGGTTTTGCATTTTCTGGCTTCATGTAAATACTACTCTCACCTAAAGAGGGATTTACTTCAAAACCTATCATTTTATCTTGATAAAAGATTCTTTTTTTATTTGATGGACTTTCATCTCCATCGTATACATCAATATCTAAGGGTTTTAAAAGCATAGCACCACTACTAAAACCAAAGTTACTCGCAAAAGCCACCTTTATTCCCTCGTGACCTAGCGCTAAAACCCACTCAATCAATTCTGAAGGATCTGAATAATCACCACTTAACCAGATAACGACACCTGCATAATGATGCATTCTATCTACATCTGGTAAACCTTTATTTACATCATAAAGTTTTTGAATATACCCAAGATACTCTAAAGGAAGTGCACCTATTTGATGTGCTGCAAGTAAAGTTCTATCATGTTTGCTCTCATCGACAAGAGTAAAGATTTCTCTTTTCACTGCCACTTTTGAAGAGAGTCCATATACATCATAAAAAACATTACCTATATAAGGAATCATACCCTCTTTTTCTATCTCGCTTATAGTAGTTTTAGAATCTTCTATATCATGAGGAGACTTTTCTACTAGTTTAATAATTGCGACTCTACCATTAGTTAATAGATTTTTCATCTTTTTTGAAACTGTACTATCTGCTGGAACTATCACAACTTGAAGCATTTCATATAAGTCAGTTTTTACTTTTAGTTTTATATTAAGTGCTATTTTTGCATTAGGATATTTACTGGAAATATAAGTTAAAATTTTTGAAGTAGCGATATTTTTCTTCCTATCTTCAAATAATGTGAGATAAAAATTTTCAAATCCTCTGCTATGTGCAGCCGCTATATTTTTATAAACCTCATCTATCTTCGATGCTAAATCTATAGATGCATATATTTTCTCTTTATAAATTTTAAAACCATGTCTATAACTATTTATATTTTCTGGTTTTACTATAATATAATCATGAATACCGACCATAGGATAGGAGATATCTTTTCCATAATAGACAATAGCACTTTTCTTATCTAATGAAGCAAAAAGAGTCACTCCAAACAATAGTATAAGTACTATAAATCTACTGCAACATAAATGTTTCATAATCCAACCTATCCATCTCATTTCGTATCACTATTAAAGAAGCCATAAAGACTAAAAGAAGTGAAACAGTATATCCATAACCAAACATCGCTGGTCCCATATTTATAGAAATAAGTGTTAGTACCGCATTTGAAACAAAAAAGGAGATACAGAGCCACATCGCTACACGCTTTCTATCGAGATAATATAAAATAGCAAGTACAGACATAAATGATATCTGTAGCATTGCTCCAATTGTTAAGATGTATAAAAGTCCAAGATAAAGCTGTGGAATATTTAAAAGATCAAACAATTTTGGTGCAGAGAGAAAAAGAATAATATCTATAATCCCCTGAATCATTAAAATTTCATGAATAGCATGACGTATAACATCAACCATATCATTTCTATATCTTCTAATAGTAGCAAGAGTACCTCCACTTCTTACTGCATCATAATAAAAATCATATTTTTCAGCAAAATCTGACTCAAGTCTATAAAAGAATATCGCCATACCTGGTAAAATAGAGAGATATGCTAAAAATATTGGCATATCATACACTATAGAAGCATTTAACTTCCCTATCACAGTATGACCAGTTGCAGGATGATACCAAAAAATAAACTTATCAACCCATGCACCAAGGTTATAGGTTAGCCCTGCTATACCTAAACTCCAGTACCAGTTTTCTGCAAGAAAAAAATCTACTTTCATAAAAATACTTGAGTTGTAGCTCTTAATAATTAGTGTCATTAAAATGACAAATAAAACAGCATTTCCAAGAAAAAAGATAAATATAAGCAATTCAATAGAATTACCAAAATAGTATGAAAATAGTACGATTAAAGAATATGATAAAAAGTATGCCCAAACAACACCATTATAGTACTTTAAACTCGCTGCCAAAATACTTGATATCCAAACACCACAAAGAATTAAAAATGTCGATACAACACCAATAAGAAAAGTTAAACTTTGATCTTCAAAAACCCAAATATAAAAAGGAACAATAAAAGGAAGTCCTAAAGCCCAAGACATAAAAATAGCACCAAAATAAGAGGGAAGTATTTCATCTTCTCTGTTGTTAAAAATAAGATCTGCTACATATCTCGTAAAGGGAAGTTGTAATACTCCTGTTACAATAAGACTTGAAGCGAGTGCAATAGCATAAGTAATAACCACCTGAAAACGAAAAGCATCACTTGTTTCACCAAAATTAGTAAGGTTAATAAATCCAACTAATACAATTGCTAAAATAGATATAACCCAAGGACCTGAGCTTAAAATCGCTGAATAACCATATACTTTCCCTAGAGAAAGTAGTCTATCTTCTTTAAGTATTTTTCTAAGTTCAAATCCAATTCCAGCCATTACATCTCCCTTTTCGTTGTGAAACAAATTATTTCAAAACGTTTTAACATCACTCTTGCAAAAGGAACTCTCTTTGGAAGATAAAAAGGGAATACTTTTGATTTAAGTTGAGACCATGAAATATCTTTTGCTTCATTATAGATATCTCTATAATCTTGTAAAAAGAGTTCTTGACGATAGTACTTTTCAACTCTTTTTAAACCTGACTCTTGTGCTTTTTTCCATAATCCATTATTAAAATTTAAAAATTTTATATACTCATTTGCTAGGGCTTCTGGGTTTGCTATACCTGTAATAGCACCTGCTTTACCTATTCTAATATCTTCTTCATTTATTCCACCTTCAATGAGATCACGACAAGAGCCTACATCCGTAGCGACACAAGGAACACCTGCAGCAAACCCTTCAAGTATAACAAGCGGCATTCCCTCTGAGATAGATGAGAGTGTTTGGAGTGCTGACTTTGGTAAAATTTTCTTAATATCACTATGCCCAAAAAGTTTTATTTTATCACTCGATGCCTCTATCTCTTGCGCTGTTATATTACTTTTATTTCCATCAAAAATTTGCATTTTATCTTTGAGACCTAAAGAGATAGCCATCTGCTGACACTCTGTCACATACTCAACATCCTCTTCAACTGCTCCAACAATCCACCCCTCTATCTCAGGCAGTGTGTTTGAAGCAATTTTAATAGCACGAATAAAAGTTTTAATATCTTTAATAGGAACAACTCTACCAATAAGGGTAACAATAGGACGAGGTACTTCAGCACGATTTACCATTGTTGCTTTAAGAGTATCTACATCCACTCCATTAGGAATAATCATTGTTCTGTTCTCATCCGCTCCAAAATTTATTTGAATTCTTTGCGCTCCAGAAAAAAGTGACAAAATATGATTTGAGCGATGATAACAAAAGAGTCCTATCTTTTCAAAAAAGTTTACCCACATTCTTTTTATGTAGTTATACTCCTCAGGTTGTTGCAAGAGACTTGGTTTTTTATACTCAACCCAGTCCGCAGAAAGCATATCTATCTTTCTCTCTCTTGTATATATTCCATGTTCTGTTAAAACTAACGGACGATTTGTGTTGTATGAAGAGAGTGCCCCTAAAAAACCTGCATACCCTGTTGAGGGAGCATGATAAATTTTTGATGTTGGCAAATTTTCTACAATTTTGGCAAGAATCCAAATAGGTTTATGAATATTTCTTAAGGTCCAAAAATAATCTACAAAAGGAACATCAGGACAATTTTTCAAATAAATTTTATTAATAAATTCCCACGATCTTTCAGAGTGTAAGAAATCGCTAAAAGTAACATCTTTCATATAAAATGACACTTTTTGAAGTACCTCTGGAATCTCTTTTGCATCGCTTTTAAAAGAATTATATAAGGACTCTACTGCTTCAAATCCCTCTTTACTACCCCTTTTTCTTTTAGGAACAGCTGATGTATCACCATCAAAAAGATAATGCACTTCAAGGTGTTTCAAGTTTGGAGGAAACTCATAACTAATTTCCATTTTCTTACCATCCACAAACTCTTGTGCTCCTACAAAACAGACACCAAAGGTAAATTCAGGAAGTCCCTTTATAAGTTGTAGTATCCATGATGAAACACCACCTTTTACATAAGGATAAGTTCCCTCAGAAAAAAGCATAATATCAACATTGTCACTTTTGGGGAAATTTTCTTCTACTTTCATGAAATTCTCCATTGTTCTACTATAGGATGAAGTGTCGCATTTAAAGAGAGTGCTTCTGCTTGATTCATAATAGAACTTACTATTGTATAATTTCCAGTTAAAAATTGAATTTCAGCAAGATAGGGTAAAATAAAAGAAGAACTTCCATCATACAATTCTTGAGCTATAGTAAACTCAGTGACAGCATACTCATAATTTTTTTCATTCATATAAACTTTCCCCATTAAAATATATAATTTACTTTCAACATCATTATATTTTAGTAATTTATCTTTTACTTCTTTAAGCATATGTCCGTAATACTCACTCGTTCTATTTTTAGCAAGTTTTTCTTGTGGATTTTCATGTTCATATGCTTTTGCTTTTTTTAATCTTTTCTGTATACTCTCTAAATCTTTTTGTATAGCACGGGATCTTGGGACATAATAATCCTTAGCAACCCTTACATATTTTTTAATTTCTACTAAAAAACCACTTTTGAGACTCTCATGCGAGAGTTCTGTATAAACCATTTCCCAGTAAAGCATCGCAAGCTCTTTAGCTGCATCTGCTTTTTTTTCGAGATCTTTATCAATAACTTTTTCTTCTTCTTCTTCTTTATAAATCTCTAAATAATTATTTATTTTTATACTTAAACTCTTTTCTGCTTTATTAATTGTCGCATAACCAAACATACGTATCTCATCATCAGTACTTGAAAGTGTTGAGCGAATAATTTTTAAATTCGCAGGAGAAAGTGTATGAGAAAGAGAAGAGAGTGCTTTGAGCTTTTTAGATCGTGGTGCATACTCACTATTCATCAGTTCAACCATAGAACCTTCTCCAAATATACGTTCTACCTTTAAAAATAAAATTCCAAACTCATCAAGATTTAAAATATTTGTATTAGAAACTTTTTTTTCATAAGTTACATTTTTTAAGTACCAAGTAATCCAAACAGAAAAAAAATAACCAAGAAGAGGCATAGCAAAATTAAACAGAAAAATAAAAACAATATTACTTATGCGATTATTTTTATGTAGAGAAACATTAAAAAGCTTTTTATATATAAAGCCTCGATTTACAATAGCTTTTAACCTTTTTTTATCTTTAATAGCTATCTCTTCACTTTTTTTCTTATAACGCTCAACTGTATAGCGAGAAAGAACCACTGCTAAAATAAGGCTAATGAGTGCATGAAAAATATAAATAATAAAAACATAGGGCTCAATAAGTAGAAGATAATTACTCATTATAATCTTCTCTAAGGTACTTATTTAAAAGTGCCGTTTGAGAAAGATCAAAAGTCATATGAGTAAAATTTTTATCTTTCTCCTCATCCAAAAAGTTGATCAAACGGTTTAAGTAACCAAGTGCAGCAGAGTTATCATGCAGAGGAAATAGTAGTACAATATAATGTAGACCATTCTCTTCTATCATGGTTACCATATCTAAACTACGTAACATCTTTTCAATTTTTTCATATATTCTCACTGACTGCAGTTCACTTTTTATACGTAATACTAAGACTATTGAATTTACATTATATTTTTTATATAAGTCTTTGAGTCTATGGTATTCAAAACAGAAAAATTCATTTTTTATGATACCCATTTCCCTAGAACAGTTCAATGCATTTTTCTTATTAATCTCTACAGAAAAATAATCGAGTAAAATAGATATAGAAGTAAGAACCTCTCTATTAAATGCCATAAAAGGCATCTTTCTGATTGCAAGTACAGCTATAACTTTTCCATTGTAAAGTACAGGAATAGCAGCTATAAACTCACTATTATTATCTATATTCACTGTTGGCTCACCAGCAACATCACTAATAAATATAGCTGTTGCACGACCTATTGCCTTATCGACAAGGTAATCACTAAAAAGTTTTTCTAAATCCATCGCAGGGGTTGTCGGACTCAATACTAATCCAGCATTTTTAAACTTTACATACTCTTCTAACTTTTCTTCTTTACTATATATAATAACAGCAGAATTTACACTAAAAGATTTTTCCAAAAGTTCTAAAAAGTTCTTGTAATACTCTTTTCTTTTATCTAAATTTTCACACTCTTCATCTATAATCTCATTTTTTTCAATAATATACTCAATAGAGTTTCGAATACTCATGGGTTTAATAACATAATTTTTTTCTAATTGATCATGAGAAATTTTAAGAGAGTAGAAAGCTTTTGAAAGTTCATCAAGCTTTTCTCCTCTATAGTCTGCATTAATTTGAGCATCTTTAATTTTTTGTGTCCAGTAGTAATGAAACTCTGCAAAAATCATTGTCATAAGTAATGCTATTAAAAACTCTGTATATTGAAAAGTGGGATAAAACCACCACATTGCCGTAGCCAAAATTCCAAGTGTTAAAACACCATTTTCAAAACCATGAAAAAGTGTAATAATTGCTAATAAGATTAATATATATGATATTTCATTATTAAGTATACAAATATCATTAGGATCAATGAAAAAACCGATAGTTAAATAAATACCCACGATAATTAGCGTTTCTACATATGCATAAGCATGTAAAAATTTTAAAAATGACTCTAAAACAGTCCGCTCTTTAACTCTTAAGGCTTTTTTTTTCATAATGTTTACTAGTTCGACATCATTTCATCGAGTAGGTCTTGTGCAGTTGTCCCAATGGAAGCATTACCCCAGTCACTATCAGATGCAGTTGCACTCCATACTAGTTTAGATTTTTTTGTTTTATAAAGGCTTACTTGAAGACTTACAGCTGGTTCACCATCTATACCTGTTTTATAACGCCATTCACTCACACCACCATACATAAAGTACTTACTACCATCTTCTTTTGCTATTTTTCTAGCTTTTTTCATCGTAGGTAGTTTATCTTTAAGATGACTTGTTACATTATAACCCTTTGCTAAAAGAATCCCTTCGATAAGGTTAGATGCACGCATGCCAGCTCGAGGTGTATCTGTATAGTTATTAAGCCTAAATAGAGAGATCGTTACATTATTTTTCTTTTCATGTGTTTCGTTAATATCTGCATATACTACTGGAAGTGACTTATCTGTTGTTACTATTGATGCAGTTGAACAGCCAACAGCAAACAATAACGACAATCCTATTATACTATTAATAATTACTTTCATTTTATCCCCTTTGTTTTAAGATTATATCTAATAATTGTGAGCTTCTAGTGAGTTTCTAAACATTTAAAAACTAAAGAGCAATCTTCCTTGCATTACTTGATAAAGCCCTTGATAAGAATCTTCAGGAGTATCTTTGTAAACATCAGGCTTAGAAACAATATAATTAAATATTACCTTTATTTCATTGTTAACATACCAGTTTACACCAATAGTTACATCCTCTTGTGTCCCACCATCTTCTTTTTTATCTTGTGTAGTGTCTCTAAGATTTATGTATGAATATCGTGCTGCAATTTCCACTGCACCATCTCTATTTGGTTTTATTTTTCCAAGTGTAGCTGTTTTAAATTTATACTTTTTTCCCTTCCCTATAAGAAAATAGCTTCCCTGCATATAGTATGCATTAAAATTATAATTTTGCAACTCTGTTTTACTATTATATGCAGCAACCGTCGATTGGGTGTACTCAGCTTGTAATGAGTATTTTTCATAAATATAGAGTGCTTCTACATTAAGTTTTGTAAGATCTTTTACATCTTTTATGCTTACTGAAACATACTTTTTATTCACAAATTTTGCCTCAGCTCCTTGATTTATTTTTAAATCATCCCCATTCATATCTCGCCCTTGAAATCCAAAACCAAGAGATAATAGATGTTGTTTTTTGATTTTATATGCATAGGTTGCACGAACTGAATACCCATTTTTTGCTACTTCATTATCTCTATTTTCATCAATAGAATTTGTATAGAGTGCAGTAAAAAGATTAATTCTTGAGTTACTTATTTGTTTATATAAAAGAACTTCAGCCCCTAGTTTTCTGTTTTCACTAAATGCATCATTCAGTGCTCTTTCCATAAAAGTAATATTCTTAGATGTTGTATAGCGATCAAGAGAGAAAGGAATTTTTATATTTCCAACTTTAATTCTATACTCAGACTCTACAGTTTTAATCTTATTTTCATATCCAAGATAAACATCTTTATAACTACTATCACCTGTAAAACTATACTCTAGCTCATAAAACAGTTTTTTATCTAAAAAACTCCCTTTATGGTTAATTCGAACCCTTCTCCAATCATTTTTATAGTAATCACTTTGTGCTTCATCAAAATAAGCAATATCATAACTTAGTTGTGCTCCAAATGAGTACTCATATCCATAAAATTTATTTGGCTTTTTACTTTTTAAATCATCTAAATAGCGCTCATAAAACCAACTGCCTTTTCTCTTTTTAATAATTTTTTCTTTCTTTTTTTTCTTTTTACTCTTTTTTAATTTCTTTTCTCTTCTCTTCTCTTCTGTTTTTCTTTGTAAAACTACTACTGGAGTGGATTCCTTTACTACTAACTTTTTTGGTAAATTTATAACTTTAACTTTTTCTTGAACTTCAATAACTTTCTTTGTATAGTTTGCAACCAGTGGCACTTTTTTTACATCGAAACGACTTTTATAAGTTGTTGAGACATAAGCATCTTTAAACTCTTTAGCAAGTTCTTCTCTATGTTTTTTTGCCTCTTTATACTTTTCAAAACAACCACAACGAACTGTTATAGCAGTTCCAATTTCCATAATTTTACATGAACTATCATAAGTGCCACTTACAACAACTTCATGATTTTTAACACTATTTGATCTACTTAATAACTGCACCGTATAACAGGTTGGTTCTCCCGCATTCAAAACTATTGAGAGCAAAATGCTAATTAAAAAATATTTCATAAACTGTCCCTATCTATCATAATATATGTAGCAGACTTATTAGGTTTTTTACCATTATCTTCAACTATAAAGAGTCCTGGTTTTTTGGATTCCGTATTTACAACAGTAATACCCTCACCATACCCTATACTTGGCTGATTTTTTACAAGTTTTAGAGTGCTATTTACCCTATCCCAAAACCATAATTCAAACTTCGACTCTCTATTATCGCTACCACCAGCTATAATCCAGTACCCTTTTTTCTCTTTATCATAAGTAATATCTCGAATACCCAAACCTTTTAAATCAACTCGTATTGCCTTTCCAAACTCAGGTTTCACACCTTTTAAAAACATCTCTTTTGGATTTTTCAAGCTAATTACAAGTGCATCAGCATCAGCTAGAGGAGATCGAAATGCTATAAGTAGTCCACCATCCTCACCATTGATACTTAAACCTTCTATATTTATCATATTACTCAAAAAGAGACTCTTTTTAAAAAACTCTGGAAAGTTTTTATAGAGATCTTTTCTTAAATTTTTATAGATATAAA
>Ga0256837_1001633_pt1 | contig 15175 bp, 16 predicted proteins | sample 4562384metaG_FD_185976 | JGI IMG/M metagenome (GOLD analysis project Ga0256837, IMG submission 185976) | Hydrothermal vent microbial communities from Guaymas Basin, Mexico - 4561-384 | ecosystem: Environmental > Aquatic > Marine > Hydrothermal vents | place: Mexico: Guaymas Basin | collected... | reverse complement strand
GGTTGCATTTTTAGCAGCAGTTGATAACTATAATGATAGAAAAAATAATATAGTTAAAGAAGATTATAATACAAAAATGATAAAACTTACAGGAGAAATAAAATGACAAGAGAGCAAAAATTAGAAAAATTACAAAGTAAAAGACAAAAATGTATAGTTTATACTAGAGTTATGGGATATCATAGACCAGTTGAAAGTTTTAATATAGGAAAAATAGGTGAGCATAAACAAAGAAAACAATTTGTTGAATAAAAAAATAGTTTATGATCTAACATCTTTTTCACATCTTGATTATCCAAGTCATCTATCTTGCATTGTTTGGATAGTAGGGTGTGGTTTTAGATGTGATTATTGCTATAACAGTGATATAGTATTTACAAAAAGTGGAAAATATAGTTTTAATGATATTTTATCATTTTTAGATACACGAATTAATCTTTTAGATGCTATTGTATTAAGTGGCGGGGAAGCTACGGGAGTTGATTTGATACCATTTTGTAAACAAGTTAAAAAAAAAGGTTTTAAGATAAAACTTGATACAAATGGAGTAAATTTTGAGCAGATAAAAAAGTTATTAGAGTTAAAATTACTTGATTATATAGCACTTGATTATAAAGCTCCAAAATATAAATTTACTAATATTACACACTCTAGTTTATTAAAATTTGATCAGTTTGAACAAACACTAATATATTTAATTAATAATAATTTTGATTTTGAAGTTCGTACAACTGTACATAGTGATTTATTAAATGAAAATGATATTAATTTTATTATAAATTATTTATATAATAAAGAATATAAAGGGATATACTATTTACAAAATTATTTTGATAGCAATAATACGATAGGAAATATTTCAAAACAGCAATATCAATTAAATATCAATCAAATTAATACAGAGAAAATAAAAATTCAATATAGAAATTTTTAATAGATAATTTTAATTTTGTTTATAAAAAGTTACCTTAATATCTTAACATCTGCTGTCATTTTTAATGTTTCAAAATAATTTTGTAGATAAGATTGTTCTCTTTTTTTCATCATATTATTAAAGATATCTTTTTTTACCTCATCAAATGTTAGTGTTTTGATATCTTTTTTATCTTTTATAAAAAATATATTATAGTTTCCACCTTGAGAAAATATAGTACTAAATTCATGGCTTTTAGTATTGCTTATGATATATTTTATTTGAGGATTTAACTCTGTTTGTTTTAAAGTTAAATTTTGTGATATTATCCCTTGTGTATTAAACATAGGATTTTCTTTTAGTTGTTCTAGTATTCTTTTATCTTTACTAATATAAGCTATTACATCTATACTATTTGCTACTGTATATTGTTGTTTATTATTTTTATAATATATTTTCATATCATTATCAGAAGCAATTTTGATATGACCTTGTGCTATTTTTTTTATAAGTTCCTGATGGATAAGTTGTTTTTTTATTTTACTTATAAATTGATCATAATCCTCTTTTTGACGAATAAGCATTTTAAAATCTAATAAACTCATATTATTTGCAGCTGATAGTTTTTCTATATAATTATCTATATCTAAAATTGTTATATCAATATTATATTTTTTTATCTCTTGAGCATATATAATATCATCTATTAGTTTTGATACAGCTTTTTCTTTAGATAGATTAGTTTTTAATATCTCTTGATCTATATCATATAGTGTGATTGGTTTATTGTTTACAATTAGTGCTATAGCATCAACTAAACTTGCTTGCATACCTACTACGAAAAAAATAAAAAATAAAGTTTTTTTAAACATATTCTACCTTGCTTGTTATATTTTGTGATTTTATCATAAATTTAATTAAAATAATAGTTTTTGTGCAAAGACTTTTGCTTCATTTGTGATTGTTTCACCACTTATCATTCTTGCTATCTCTTGAACTTTTTGTGTTTTATTTAGTAATGTAACTTTAGATATATTATTCTCTTTTAATACCATAAAATGTTGATCTGCTTTTGCACTAAGTTGTGGTTGATGTGATATTGCAAATATTTGATAATTTTTTGCTAGTTGAGTTAAAACTTTTGCTATACTTTGAGACTCTTTACCACTTAAATTTGCATCTATTTCATCCAAAAAAAGTACACCTTTTGTATCTATTTCATAAAAACTTCTTGCTGTTAAAAGTGCTAAACGAAGTCTATTGAACTCTCCACTACTTATATGTGATAGATTGGTATTATTTAGTTCAAACTCTACCTCATCTATACCTGTATTATCCAACAGTTTTTGTTTTAGTGATATTTTAAGATCACTTAGATATAAATCATTTAGATATTCATCTATTTTATTTTTAAATATATTTAAAGTTTTTTCTCTTATATTTGATAATTGTTTAGCCTCTTCTAATAAAATATTATATAATTTTGTTTTATTTTTTTCTAATATAGCTTTTTCAAATGATATATTGTCGTACGATTCTAACTCTTTCTTTTTTTCATCTTTGTATCTTATAGCTTCCTCTATCGTACCAAATCTTTTTATTAAAGATGATAGTTTTTCTATTCTATCTAGTACATCTCCCATATCTACATGCTCCATAGAGGATAATTGATCATAAAAATTTTCAAATATACTATTTACCTCATTTATAGCATCATCAAAAAAAGTACTATCTTTATCTAGTAGTTCTAAGGCTTGTGATATTTTATGAGTATTATTTATAAAATAAGAGGCATCATCTAAAATATTTTTTAATTTATCTTTTTTTGAAAAATTAGATTTAAGTTGTTTTAATTCATCATATTCATCCTCTTTTGGATCTATTTTTTCTATTTTTTGAATCTCAAATTTTGTATATTCTATTAAGTTATCTAGATTTTGCTCATCTTTTTGAATTTTTAAAAGTTTTTTTGATATCTCTTTGTACTCTTTATAGTTTGTATTAAATGAGTTTTTTATTTTTTTATACTCTTTATTTTTTTTATAACTTAAAAAATCTAAAAAATCTATGATTTTATCACTATTAAAATCACTTGTATCTTTAAGATGTAAGTATTTAAAAAAAGATGAAGAAAAATTTTGTAGATTTTTTTTTGATATTGTTTGATTATTTAAAAGATATCTAGCTTTTGTTTGATTTAGTAGTTTTATTACTATCTCATCATCTTTATCTATACAGTAGTTTTCATCTGTTATATTTGTATCATTTAATAAAATTTCTGATATTTGTGCTTTAGCATTACTAGAACCAAAAAGTGATAAAATAGCACTAAAAAGTATAGATTTTCCAGCACCACTTGGACCTGTAAAAACTATAAGTCCATTTTGAAACTCTAATTCTAATTCTGTAAATGATAGATAATTTTTTAAATAAAATCTTTTTATCAATTTATAAAATCCTTTTTATAATATATAGTATATAATTGTACCATAAAATTTAAAATAAAAGGTGAAAGATATGTTAAAAGATATGATTTATACAAGTTTAGGTGTTGCATCTGTTTTAAAACAAAAGGTTGAAAATGAGATAAAACTAGAAGATGGTAAAAATATATTGCAATCTCTTCAAGAAAAAGGAAAAGATGAAAACCAAAAATTAAAAGATGAACTACAATCTATGATAAAAGAGATAATAGATGATCTAGGTCTTGCTACAAAAGATGATATAAAAGAATTAAAAGAAGAATTAAATAAAGGTAAAAACTGATTTGTTATCTTATTTAAAATTATACTCACCACTTAGGATATATGGTGTTTTTACTTTTTTACTTACACTTTTTTTAGTTATAAAAAGAAAAGATAATTTTCTTTTTTTTAAACCTTTAAAACCAAAAAAATTAAAAACTACTATATCTACTTTAGGAGCTAGTTTTATAAAATTAGCTCAAGTTTTAGCTACAAGGGCTGATTTTTTTTCTACTGAATACTTAGATGAATTAAAACAACTTCATGATCAATTGCCATATATGGATCAAACTGATTTTAAAGAGGTATTTAATAGATCTTTTGAAGATAAAACTATTTTTAAAGAGTTTGTATCTATACCAATAGCATCAGCTTCTATAGGTCAAGTACATATAGCATATTTACAAGATGATACTAAAGTAGCAGTAAAATTAAGAAGAAAAGGGATTGAAAAAAAAGTTTTAGCAGATATTAAAATTATCACTTTTTTTAATAAGCTCTTTTCTCCATTTTTTTCTTTTTATACTAAAAATTCTATAGATGCTGTTATATTAGAGTTTGCAAATATGATACAAGAAGAGGTAAATTTAACAACAGAATTAAATAATCTTATAAAATTTTCACAAATATATAAAGATAGTGATATTATCTTTCCAAAACCTTATGAACAATTTTGTTCAAATGATGCTATAGTGATGAGTTTTGAAGAGGGATTTAGATTTGATGATAAAAAAAATATTTTTAAATATAATATTGATTTTAAAAAAGTTATATTAAATTTAGTAGATTTTTATACTACACAGATGTTATTAAAAGGTTATTTTCATGCTGATCCACATCCTGGAAATATTTTTATAACAAAAGAGTCTAAAATAGTATTGTTAGATTTTGGTATGGTAAAAACTATTTCAAATGATACAAGAATAGCTATAATAGAGCTTATAAAAGCAGCAAATGAGCAAGACTATGAAGCATATATCTATGCAAATAAAAAGTTAGGTACTATCTCATATGAAGCACCTGTAAGTCAAATGGCACTTTTTAGTCAAAAGATGTTTGATATATTTTCAAATACAAATCTTTCAAGTGAATCTATGCAAAAATTAGCTTTTGAGGTGCTAGAAACTACAAGAAATTTTCCTTTTAAATTACCTAGTGATGCAATTTATATCCTAAGAGTTAGTGCTATTATAGAAGGACTAGGAACTACTTATATAGAAAATTTTAATGGGGTAAAAGATATCCTACCAGTATTACAAAAAAATATTCCAAAAGCATTAGGAGCTAATGATAGTATAGTAGATACTTTAAAGCAAGAGATTATAGATATACCATTTATCTTAAAAGATTTTAAATCAGCTATCTCAAAAGCAAATAAAGGGGATCTTTCTATTGAGATATCAAATGCACAATTAGAATTTTTATCAAAAGAGGTAAAAGGGTATATAAAACCAATTTTAGGTGGGTTTGTATTTATTTTTGGTGCATTTTTTATACTATTTTTAGATAAAAGTTATTCTAGTTATGCTATAACTTTATTTATCTTAGGAACTATAAAATTACTTTATAGATAAAATTTTAAAAAAGATTAAGTTGTTCCCCAATTTAATTTATTGCTTAATACCTCAAAATAATTTCTTTGAGTTTTATGTATTAATTTAGCTTTAGATGATGCAATTTTAATAGAGATTGTACAATCTTGAGTTAAATTATATGTATCATGACCATCTATTATAACTACAGCATCACTTGTATCAATATTTTTAAAAGATATTTTAAAATTAGCTGGAAGTACTAATGGTCTTTGAGTTAAGGAGTGTGCTGAAATAGGTGTTACTATAAAAGCATCTGTTAGTGGATAAACTATAGGACCATTACAAGATAGATTATATGCAGTTGATCCTGTAGGAGTTGAGATAATAAGCCCATCTCCATTATAATGATTGAAAATCTTATTATCTATAAATCCATCGAGTTCTATCATACCTGTAAGTTCTTTTCTTGATATTACAATATCATTAAATGCTACAATAGTTTTATTGTTTATTTTAGCTTCTATCATCATACGATGATCTATTCTATAGTCATCTTTTAAAAAATGTTTTAAAAATATCTCTAGTTCATTTGGCATAATATCTGTAAGAAAACCTAATTTTCCAAGATTTATACCCATAACTGCTTTTTGATATTTAAAAGATCTTCTAGTAACTGATATAAGTGTACCATCTCCACCTAAAGTTACTAAGAAATCACTTTTTTTACATAATTGTTTAAATTGATAACCATCTGTAGCATCTATCATCAATGCACTTTGATACTCTAATAAAATCTTTATATTAAATTTGTGAAATATTTTTTCTATTTTTTTAAAATATTTTTTTATATTTTTATCATTTGGTTTTAAAATAACACCTGCTATTTTTTTTGATTTTAAAAGTTTATTATTTTGAACTATATTCATCTTAATCTCTCTGCTTCATTTTTTGCTAAAATATCACATCTTTCATTTTGAGGATGACCATTATGACCTTTTACCCAAACAGCTTTTATATTATGTATTTTAGATACTTCTAAATATTTTTTCCATAAATCTTGATTTTTTACAGGTTTTTTTCCTGCTGTTTTCCAATTGTTTTTTTGCCAGTTATAAAGCCACTCATTTATAGCTTGTACGACATATTTACTATCACTTATAATCTCTACTTCGCAAGGCTCTTTTAAAGCTTCTAATCCTTTTATAACCCCTAAAAGTTCCATTTGATTATTTGTAGTATTATTTTGACCACCACTTAACTCTTTTATATTATCTTTATATTGAAGTATTGTACCCCAACCTCCAGGTCCTGGATTACCTAAGCTAGAACCATCACTATATAGTTTTATTTTTTTCATTTTATACCAAACTTGTTAAATTTATAGATGATTTTGCTAATTTTGGTTCAACTTTAAAAGTTAATATATTATAGCAATGTGGACATCTTGATTCATATACAGGATGAGTTTTTTTACATCTATTACAAAAAAACTCAAAATTTAGATCAAGATCTACTTTTATTTTTGAATTTTTAGTAGATATTAAAACTTGTAATTCAAATATATCACTAGAAATAGCATTATTTATATACCCTTTTGCACTATATAATTCAGATAAAAATCTACTTGCTTCTACTTGAGTGAAGTTAATATCTTCAAATTCCAAGTACCATAATATATCTATAATTTCATAAAGATTAAACTCTAAGCAATGTTTCCAAAATAGTTCTTTATTAAATTTTATTAAATATGTAGCAACTAAACGATTTAATACTTTATTAATCTTAAAATTATTGTATAATTGTGTAGATTTTATCTCAAAACTTAACAATGGATCATCTATAGTTTTTAATAAATTAATATAAATTTTATCTTTTATTATATCTTCATCAAGTTCATTTAAAGCATCTAAAACTTCATTTGCTTTTGTATATTCTTTTAACTTTTGGAATACAAATATTAGATGCTTTAAGGCAGTTTTATTTCTAGGTGAGATTTTTAGTAATTGGATATATATATTTTCTGCTCTTTTTAACATACCACTTTTAAAATAAGTATTTCCAAGATATTCTAAAAGTTCCTCTTTTTGAGCTGCTTGAGATACATGTTCTAAAAGAGTTAAATATATATTTATAGCTTTATTGTATTGACCATTATGTATAAAAGTTGATGCTAATAACAATATAGAATCAAATGGAAGATTATATGTTTTATATAAATGTATATAATCTTCCTCTTTTAAAGTACCTAAATCAAATCTTTTTATAAGTTTTCTATACTCTTTTCTTGATCTCTTTTCTTTATAGATAGTATATGTATAAGTTAAAAAAGATATTGAAAAAATAGTAAAAAATAGTATTATAATACCAAATAAAGGATCTCTATATTCTATTATATTTAACATATTTTATTTAAATTTATAATTATTTAGTTTTATAACAGTATGTTCTGCAATATTTAACATTGCAATATTTAATTCTCTAAATTGAGTGTTATCAATATTTAAAAGTAATTTATCATACACTTCACTATATGGATATATTTTAAAATATAAAAATTCTTTAAAATCTCCATGATTTAATTCTGCAAACCAAGTAGACAAAAGTGCAAAACACAACATAGCAGGATCAAATTTATCACCATTCTTAAAATATTTTGATAAAGTATTTTGTAAATATTTATGAGTTTTTAATATTATATGTATCCTAGATACTTTATAATTTCTTATATAGTAATCATTTGGTTGTAATACAGTATTTAATGCTTTTAATAAATCATTCATTTTTTGATTTATAAATTCAATTGTTTCACATGGAACATTAAAAATATTTTCATTAGTATTATAAGATTCTATAATATCTCTACACAATAATAATAATGCTTCTGTTTTGACTTTAGATGAATTTATAATCATAATTTAGTAATATAACCTTATTAAAAAAGAGATAAATTCTTTATCTACAACTTTATCATCTATTGTTTCACCTTGGTGAACCGATTTATTAATTAGTAAAGAGAGTTGTTCTTCCAGATATTGTACTTCACTTTGAGTTAATTTATTAATATTTTTAACCATAGTTTGTTTTACATCAAATGGAACTAAACCCTCTTTTTGTGCAATACCAAATGCCATATCATCTAATGTAGTAATAATATGTATAGGTAGCTCATCATAAATAATTTTAATTGTTTGTGATGAGAGTTGTTGTTGTAATAATTGTGCGTGTAAAATAATACTCTCCTTGTTTTATAATTTATTTTTTATAAATTCCAGTGCTTTATCTTTTGCTAAAGATACTTTTGACGGATCTTTACCACCAGCTTGAGCAAAATCAGCTCTTCCACCACCACCACCACCTACGATTGGTGCTATCTCTTTTATCCATTCTCCTGCTTTTATAGGAGTATTTTTTGATCCAGCTACTAAAAGAACTTTATCCCCTTTTACTTGCAATAATAATATAGCTATATTATCATTAGCATTTTTTAGATCATCTACAAGTTTTTTTATATCACCATGTTCTACTATATCTATAATTACCTTTGTATCATTAATCATCTGTTCATTTAATGGTGTGGATACATTTTCATGGACATCTTTTAGTTCTTGTTTTAATTGTTTTATTTGATCTTTTAATTTATTTATACCTTGTTTTATATCTTTATTTTTTAATTCAGATTCAATTAATTTAATAGTAGAGATACTATTTTTGGCATATTTTACTGCACTAGCTCCACAAACAGCTTCTATTCTTCGTACACCTGAGCTTACACCACCCTCTTTTGTTATATAAAAACTTCCAATATGACCAGTATTGCTTACATGTGTACCACCACAAAATTCAACACTTATATCTCCAAATTTTACAACTCTTACAATATCTCCATATTTTTCACCAAAAGTTGCGATTGCACCTGTTTTTTTAGCTTCTTCTATAGGAAGTTCAGTAATTGTACCATCAATACCATTTGATATCATAGAGTTTACAAGATCTTCAATTTCATCTAGTTGCTCTGTTGATATAGCTTTTGGATAAGTAAAATCAAATCTTAATCTTTTATCATTATTTAATGATCCAGCTTGTGATATGGTATCTCCTAAAACTATTTTTAATGCACTTTGAAGTAGATGTGTAGCACTATGATGTTTTGCAACTTCATGTCTATTTATAACAATAGCCTCTACATTATCCCCTACTTTTAAAGGTAATGTTTGTATCTCTACTTTTGATAAGTTTATTCCATGGAATTTTTTTGTTTCTAAAACATTTACTATTAAAGAGTTTTTCTCTAAAGCTCCAATATCACCTTCTTGACCACCACTTGTTGCATAAAATGGTGTTTTATCTAGCATAACCCAACCTATATTTTTGATATCAAGTTTATCTACTATGGTAAAGTCTTTATCAAGTAGTGCTATTATTTTACTAGTATATTTTGTTGTATTATAGCCTATAAATTCATTTGTTCCTATAGTATCAAGGAGTTTTTTAAATTCACCTTTATCTGCATCATCTCCACTACCTTTCCATGCAGCTTTTGCTTTAGCTTTTTGTTCATCCATACATTTGTCAAACTCTTTTATATCTACTTCCATATCTTTTTCTCTTAACATATCTTGTGTCAAATCTAATGGAAAACCATGTGTATCGTAAAGATTAAAGGCAACCTTTCCACTAAAAATAGTTTGTGTATTTTTTAATTCTTCATTAAACAACTCCATACCACTAGATATTGTTTTAAAAAATCTATCCTCTTCAAGTTTGATTTGTTCTTTTATAAATTCTTTTTGATCTTTAAGATCATGGTAGTGATCTCCTAGCATATCAATAAGTTTATCTACAATGTCTCCCATAAAAGAAGATCTAAAACCTAGTAAATATCCATGTCTTACTGCTCTTCTTAAAATTCTTCGCAATACATAACCACGCCCTACTTTATCAAATAAAATTCCTTGTGATAACATAAATGCCACAGTTCTTACATGATCTGCTATTACTCTAAAGCTTGATATATTTTTATCTGTTAGTTTTGTTGTACTAATAGATTCTATTTTTTGAATTAACGGTTTAAAAGCACTACTATCAAAGTTGTTTAATACACCCTCTTTTATAGCTATTACTCTTTCTAGTCCCATTCCTGTATCAATACTTGGTTTTGGAAGTGGTGATAATTTACCTTCATTATCCCTTTCATATTGCATAAATACTAAATTCCAGATCTCTAAAAATCTATCACCTTCTCCACCTAAATAGTCTTCATCACTATTAAAATTTTCAGATCCTTGATCATAAAATATCTCACTACAAGGTCCACAAGCACCTGTATCTCCCATAGACCAAAAGTTGTCTTTATCTCCAAATCTTTTAATTCTATCTTCACTTATATGTTTTTTCCATAATTCATAGGCTTCATCATCATTTGTATGAATTGTAACCCATAATTTTTCAATAGGTAATTCTAATTTTTTTGTGATAAACTCCCATGCAAAAGATATAGCATCTTCTTTGAAATAATCTCCAAAAGAGAAGTTTCCAAGCATCTCAAAAAGAGTATGATGTCTTGCTGTATATCCTACATTTTCAAGATCATTATGCTTACCCCCTGCTCTTACACAAAGTTGACAACTAGTTGCTCTGGGATTTACGGGAATTGGTATATTTCCTGTAAATATATCTTTAAATTGTACCATACCAGCATTTGTAAATAATAAGGTAGCATCATCTGGCACTAAAGGTGCACTTTTTACAATAGCGTGATGTTTACTTTTAAAAAACTCTAAAAACTCTTTTCTAATATCCATATTTTTTCCATTAATTAATTTTATTATGATATTTTACCACAAAAAATATTTATAGTTTGTTATTTCTAAATAAAATTTTATGATATAATGCTATTTTTAAAATATGGAGAATAAAATTGTTTAATAAATTAATAAAAAAATTACAAAGTGATCAAAAATATATCACTTTAGAGACTACACCATCACATGAACCAATTTTTGATAATATTATATCAAAAATAAAAGAGTTTGATCTTGATAAAAAAGTGGATGGTTTTACAACGACAGATAATCCTTTAGCAAAACTAAAATATAACTCTTTTTTTGCTGCATTAAAATTACAACAAAATTTTAATAAACCAGTTATTGCAACACTTAGTATGAGAGATAGAAATAAAATAGCTCTTCAAAGTGATCTTTTAGGGGCAAATGATTTTGATATAAGAGCTATCTTATCTTTAACAGGTGATCCCGCATCTATGAGTGATCAACCAAGAACTACTGGGGTATTTGAAGGAAATTCAAATATGCTTTTGGAGATAATAAATTCATTTAATAATGGTATGGATTATAGTGGTAAACTATTTAAAACAAAACCTAAAACAATATATCCGTTTAGTGTGATAAACTCTTATTCAAAAAAGATGGAAAAATTAAAAAAACGGATGAGAAAAAAAGTACAAAATCATACAATAGGTATTATAACACAACCTGTTTATGATATAGAAAATGCAAAAGAGTTAATATCTTTATTTAATGAATCAAAAGTAGGTTTTACTGATGATAGAAAAAATGCACAGTTAATAATAGGTATTTTTCCTATTACAAAACTAAGAACAGCACAGTTCTTATCTGCTCATGTACCAGGTATTTATGTACCTCAATTATGGCTAGATAAACTTACAATTGCAAGTAAAATAGGAATCAAAGAGGAATATAAGGTAGGTATTGAACTTAGTCAAAATTTAGTTAATGATATGCTTAGTATTCACTCAAATATCCATATTATGACAGCAAATCAATTTGATATAGCAAATGAACTTATAAAATGAAATATGCAAGTATAGATATAGGATTAAAAAGAATAGGGTGTGCCTTATCACTTATGGATGGTATTATAAATCCTCAAGAGGCAATTTTAAGAAAAAATCGTAATCAAGCAGCATCAGATGTAGATAGTTTTTTAAAAGAGTGGGGTATAGATATTTTAGTAGTAGGATATCCAAAATCTAGTGTTGATATGAGAAAAAGGATAGATCATTTTATTAAACTTTTAAAATTTGATAAAAATATAGTTTTTCAAAATGAAGATCTATCAACTTTAGAAGCAAAAGAGCTAACAAAAGGTGAAATAAAGCACAAAAGGGATGGAAGAATTGATTCTATTGCTGCTTCTATTATACTTCAAAGATATTTAAGCAATATAAAATGATCTTCTAAGTTTATTTTAGATATTATAAGGCAGATGAAAAAAGTAGTAGCAAAAAAAAAATTTGGGCAAAATTTTTTAAAAGATAGATCAGTTTTATATAAAATCATCCAATCGATGCCCAACAATACTAATCGTATAGTTGAAATTGGGCCTGGCTTAGGTGATTTGACAAAAGAACTTGTCAAGTACAAAGATGTAACAGCATATGAGGTTGATAGAGATTTATACTCTATTTTACAAGTTGAGTTTATAAAAGAGTTAGATTCTAATAAATTTGATCTGATATTAGGTGATGTATTAGATCAATGGAGTCTAAAGAATAGTCTATATGATGGTAAATATGATTTAATAGCAAACTTACCATACTATATAGCGACAAATATTATTTTGAATGCATTAGATGATAATAATTGTGAGAATATTATCGTGATGATTCAAAAAGAGGTTGCAGATAAATTTACTGCTAAGTGTGGAGAAAAAGCATACTCTTCACTTAGTGTTATAACACAATTACTTTCAAAAGAGGCAACAACACTATGTGTTGTGCCACCAATTAGTTTTGAACCACCTCCAAAGGTTGATTCAGCAGTAATTTATATTCAAAAAGATTTAACAAAATCTTTAAATAATGGATTTAAAAAGTTTTTGAAAGTTTGTTTTTCTCAACCAAGAAAAGTATTATTAAAAAATTTATCTTCTGTTTTTGATAAAAAACAGCTTCAAATTATTTTTGAAGAGATGGATATAAAACCAACAGCCCGTCCACATGAAGTTGATGCATCTTTGTATAGCCATATTTATACAAAGGTAACAAATAATGGAAGAAAATACAGTAGTTAATACACAAAATAATGCAAATGAAAATACAACTAATAATACAAATATAAACACTCCCTCAAAAGGTAAAACTGTACAACAAAAGCGAAAACCACCAACAAGTGGTAATGGTTGGACAAATGATTTAAAAAAAGCTTTTGATATAAATGAACGGATTCAAAAAGAGAGATTAAATCCTCATAATAAATTAAATTTAAAAACAAACTCTAATATAAAGATAACTCCTCTTGGAGGTCTTGGTGAAATTGGTGGAAATATGATGGTAATAGAGACTAATAATAGTGCTATTATCGTAGATGTTGGTATGAGTTTTCCTGATGATTCTATGCATGGAGTTGATATATTAGTACCAGATTTTACTTATATTAGACAAATTAGAAGTAAGATAGTTGCTATTGTAATTACCCATGCACATGAAGATCATATAGGTGGTATGCCATATATTTTCAAAGAGATTCAAGTACCTATTTATGGTACATCACTTCCTCTTGAGATGATAGGTTCTAAGTTTGATGAGCATAAACTAAAACAACATAGAAGTTATTTTAGAGCTGTACAAAAAAGAAAACCTATAAGAATAGGGGAGTTTGAAGTAGAATGGATACATATAACTCATTCTATTGTTGACTCTTCTGCACTTGCAATTACAACAGAAGCAGGTACTATTATTCATACAGGTGATTTTAAGATAGATCATACTCCTATAGATAACTATCCTACAGATATACATAGATTGGCTTATTATGGTGATAAAGGTGTTTTAGCACTACTTAGTGATAGTACAAATTCTCATGCTCCAGGATTTACAAGAACTGAAAAAACTGTTGGTCCTACATTTGAAAAGATTTTTTCAACTGCTAAGGGTAGGGTGATTATGTCTACATTTAGTTCAAATCTTCATAGAATAGTACAAGCTATAGAAACAGGATTAAGATATAATAGAAAAATATGTATCATAGGTAGAAGTATGGAAAAAAATATTGATATTGCTATGAATTTAGGATATGTAAAATTTCCAAAAAGTAATTTTATTGATGCACATGAAGTAAATAAATATCTTGATAAAGAGATCTTAATCATAACTACAGGTAGTCAAGGTGAGCCTATGAGTGCATTATTTAGAATGTCTATACATGAACATAGACATATTAAGATAAAGGAAACTGATCAAGTGATTTTATCTGCTAAAGCAATTCCTGGAAATGAAGGAAGTGTATCAGAGATAATAAATCAGCTTTTAAAAGCTGGAGCTAATGTAGCATATAAAGATTTTAGTGATATTCATGTAAGTGGACATGCTGCTCAAGAGGAGCAAAAATTGATGTTAAGACTTGTAAAACCAAAATTCTTTTTACCAGTTCACGGTGAGTATAATCATGTTGTAAAACATAGTCAAACAGGTATTGAGTGCGGTATATTAGAAAGAAATACTTATATATTAAGTGATGGAGAGCAAGTAGAGATTGCGCCAAAATATTTAAAACGAGTAAAAACTGTAAAAACAGGTAAAACTTATATAGATAATCAACGAAATAGAAAAATAGGTGATGATGTAGTTCTTGATAGACAAACTATGGCAAATGAAGGTGTTATTATGATAGTGGCACAAATAAATGAAGATAATAGGACAATAGAAGGTCAAGCAAGAGTTAGTTCATTTGGTATTGTTGATGCAAAAAGTGAGAAATATTTTGCAAAAGAGATTGAAGATATTTTATCGAACTTTTTAAGCCATATAAAACCTGGTATTTTAAAAAATACAAGATCAACAGAAGAGGAATTAAGAAAAGTAGTAAGAAAGCATTGTATTAGAAAATATAGAAAATATCCTATGATAGTGCCTACAATTTTTGTACAATAGTTATATATAAGAGATGATATAATATGAATTATAAACAAATAGCACAAGATGTATTATTAACAGAAGCTCAAGA
>Ga0256837_1001632_pt1 | contig 15189 bp, 16 predicted proteins | sample 4562384metaG_FD_185976 | JGI IMG/M metagenome (GOLD analysis project Ga0256837, IMG submission 185976) | Hydrothermal vent microbial communities from Guaymas Basin, Mexico - 4561-384 | ecosystem: Environmental > Aquatic > Marine > Hydrothermal vents | place: Mexico: Guaymas Basin | collected... | reverse complement strand
CCCAAAGGTTACCCAGCAATAAACCCAACCCCTTTAGATTCTATAAAAAAAATATTTGAAAAATATAAAATAGATATAGATTTAGTTTGTTGTGTTAGTGTTAGTGATGGTGAGCAGTTAGCAAAACAAACTGCCAATGCTAAAGTGGGTGTTCTTGGTGGAATCTCAATTCTAGGAACTCGTGGAATTGTAAAGCCCATCTCAGCAGATGCTTATTTAGATAGCATTAAAGAGGAGTTAAATTTTGCTTTTACCAATGGCTATAAAAATATCTATTTTACCCTTGGAAACACCTCATATAAAAAAGCTACACAAATAGATGATGGTGCTTATGTTATAGAGATAGGTAACTTTGTATATGATGGAATCTTACTTGCAGTTGAAAAGAATTTTACAAATATATTTTTATGGATAGGTGTAGCAAAAGCAGTTAAAATCGCACAAGGCTTTAAAAATACTCATAACCGTTTTGGTGGTATAGATTTTCAAGAGCTTGGTTCTTGGATAGGTAAAGATTTGGAAGATTCTATAACTGTTAAAGGTGTGAGGGAATCACTTAGTGTTGATGAAAGTGATTTCGATAAGATTGTATTAAAAAAAACAAAAGAACAACTATATAGATGGTTTGAGAAAAAAATAGAGGTGATAATATGCTAACAATTATAGGTAACGGAATGGGAGATTATGATTTCTCAAATATAAGTACAGATTTAGAGCAATTTGATAAAATAATTTGTGATAAGAACTTTAAAGAATCTAGTGAAAAAATCATAAAAGGTGGCTTTAAAGTCGCAAGAGATTACATACTTGAAAATTATGATAAAGAGAATATAGCCTATGTAGTAACAGGTAGCCCTTTTTTCTTTAGTGCTGGAATCTTAGTTGCAAATAAACTTCCAAAAGAGAAAGTAAGAATCATAAATAACACCTCTAGTAAAGCTTATATGCAAGAGAGATTATTTATAAATGATAACGATATTGACACTTTTTCACTTCATGGAAGACCAACTATTGATTTAACAAAATTTCTACAAAATAAATTTACTTTTATTGTTTGTGATAAGTTTACAATTCCTAAAATTAAAGATGCAATTCAATATTTAAACCCTCAAGATATAGAGGTAACCATAGGCTATAAACTAGGCTATAAAGATGAAGTGATAGAGCAAATAAATCTGTTTGATTCTAGTTACAGAGCCTTTGATATGAGTGAGCCTTATGTACTGATGATAAAAAGGTTATTTACACATAAACCAGCTGTAAGTGCCGATAGTGATTTTGAAACTGAGAGAGGGATGATTACAAAGCAATACAAAAGACACCTCTCACTTCAAAACCTAGACCTAGAACCGAACCAACTTCTATGGGATATAGGTGCTGGTAGTGGTAGCTGTGGAATCGAAGCTTATAAACGGTACAAAGTAAGAACTATATTTTTTGAAAAACAGGTTCAAAGAGTAGAGTTTATACAAGAGAATCTTAAAAATCACAAAGTATTAGACACACAACTTTTAAAAGGTGATGCTGAGGAACTTTTCCAAAAATGTGAAGAGAATCCACAAAGAATTTTTGTTGGTGGTGGTGGCGAAAAAGTGATAGCAAAATTACCTGATTTATATAAAAGACTAGATGAAAATGGTGTGATGCTCATAAATGCGATAACACTAAAACATCTATCACTAATGATAAACATATTAAATGAAAATAGTATAAAATACGAAATATTTTCACTATCTCTTACAACCTACAAAGGTAAACTAGATTTAGTAGAACCGGAGAGACAACTTTTTCAGATTAAGGTAAAAAAATGATAAATTTTATAGGTGCTGGGTGTGGTGATGCTGATTTAATCACCGTTAAAGGGATGAAGGTTTTACAAAAGGCTGATGCTGTTTTATATACTGGTTCTTTAGTTCCAAAAGAGATACTTACTTGGTGTAAAAGTGATGCTATTATAGAGGATTCGCAAGGGATGAAATACCCTGAGATTTTTGCTTTTTTAGAAAAATATAAAGATAAAATAGTTGCTCGTGTTCATACTGGTGACCCCTCTATCTTTTCAACCATAGCTAAACAGATAGAGTTTTTAAACACTAAAAGTATCAAGTATCAAGTGATTCCCGGTGTGAGTGCAGCTTTTGGAGCAGCTTCAAGTTTGGGTATAGAGTACACAATTCCCGGAGTTTCCCAAACCATAGTTTTAAGTAGAGTAGCAGGAAAAACACCAAACCCTGAGAGTTTAAGAAACATACTAGCTTTAAAAAACTCATCTTTAGTTTTTTATCTATCAATCTTACTACTAAAAAAACTAAAAAAAGAAGCCTTAGAGATGGGTTACTCAGCAGATACACCTTGTTGGGTAGTTGAGAAAGCTACTTGGGAAGATGAAGCGATATATAAAGGGACTATCTCAAACATAGAGGAGCAAGTATCTCACATAAGAGGAATCGCACTCATACTTTTTGGAGATTTCTTATACCAAAAAGAGACAGAAGAATCTCATCTTTATGTGAAGCCATTGGTTAAAGAGTTGGAAAATAATAAAAAGTAAATTAGATGCAAGATAATTATGATAAATGGAATGAGATAAAAAAAGAGATTAATGAGGAAGTAAAATATAGAAACTTTAAAGAGAGAGAAATCTTTTATTTAAAGATGGGTGAAAATATTGGATTTGAACAAAATGGTAAAGGTAATAATTTTGTAAGACCTATTATTATCTTAAAAAAGTTCAATAAAGATATGTTTTTTGGTATTCCATTATCAAGTCAAATAAAAAATGGTATATTTTATTATAAATTTGAGTTTATAAAAAATAATCACATTAATACAAACATAGCTTTATTATCGCAACTGAAACTATACAGTAGTAAAAGACTTTTGAATAAAATAGGGATGATTAATAAAGATGATTTTTCAGAAATAAAGTTAAAACTAAAAGAGTTGATTGATTAACCCCATCTAAAAAGATGGGTGGTCCCGAAGGAATTTAGACCTTGATTATAACAAAAAAGATATAAAAATACAAGAGAGTATACAGATAATGAAAATAGCCATAGTAACCATAAACCAACCAAGCCTAAACAGTGCGATGGAGTTAAACAACTACTTAAAAGATAATTACGAAGTAGATATTTATGGTAAAAAAAATTTAACGCACAACCTTGATAATCTCCATATATACAAAAAACTTGATGATATTTTAGTACCTGCTTGGAGTGCTTATGATGCTATTATCTGTATCTTAGCTATGGGTGCTGTTGTTAGAAAGATAGCTCCACTTTTAAAAGATAAATCAACTGATCCTGCTGTGTTGGTTATAAACCTAGCACTCGATAAAATAGTGCCACTTTTAAGTGGGCATCTAGGTGGAGCAAATGAGTTGGCAGATACCATTACTTCAAAACTACCAAACTGTATAAATTTTATATCAACAGCAACAGACCAAACAAATACACTAGCTTTTGAGATGGAAGCTAAAAAAAATGGTTGGGATATAGCAAACCTAAAAGCTTTAGCAAATATATCTAACAGACTTTTAAACAAACTTCCAGTAAAAGTAGCAACATATAAAACCATCTTTGATAAACTCTCAAAAAAAGAAAATTTAACACTTATAGATTTTGAGAACATAGATGAAAATAGTGTAGTGATAGCCCCACATATAGAATCTAAAAATCTAACTCTAAAACCAAAAATATTTTTAGGTATAGGGTGTAACAGAGATACAACTTGTGATGAGATAGAGAGTGCTTTTAAAAGATTCTTAGATAGTTATAACCTTAACATTGAGCAGATTAAAAATATAGCATCATTTGAAGCAAAATCAGATGAAGTTGGACTTTTAGAGTTTACCTCAAAGTATAACTTTGATATAAAATTTTATGAAAAAGAATCTATAAATGGTTTAGAAAATCAGTTCACACCATCAGCATCTACTAAATTTTTTGGCTTAAAAGGTGTAGCAGAACCAAGTGCAATTTTACTCTCTACATATAAAGAACTAATAATAAAAAAAGAAGTTTACGATAAAAAAATAACGATAGCAGGAGCGATTTAAAAATGAAAAAATTATATATACTAAGTAGTGGTGCTGGTGGAACTAGCTATATAACTTCTCAGGCGATAGAGGCTATAAATGATAGTGAGGTTATAGTTTCTTACACAAAATATGCCAAAGAATTAAAAGAGTTGATAGCAGATAAAGAGGTTTACACTTCAGGTATGACTCACGAGATAGACAGATGCCAACAAGCTATAAACTATGCTAAAGATGGTAAAACAACTTGTATCGTATCAAATGGTGATGTGAATGTTTTTGGTATGGCAACTTTAATTGTGGAGCTTTTAGATGAACAAAACCTTTGGGATGATATAGAACTTATCTCGATTCCCGGTGTTACCTCATTTTTAGCTGCTGCTTCGAGAGTTGGTGCGCCAGTTTCACAAGATTTTGCTGTTATATCACTCTCAGATAGATTAACAGATATAAATATGATAGATAAAAGAGTTAGAAACTCGCTAGATTCTGATTTTATTATAGGAATCTACAACCCAAAATCTAAAACAAGAATCAAACCATACCAAAACTTTTTAGAAGCTTTAAGTGAAGTTGATGAGAAGATAGCTATCATCGCATCTAATGTTGGTAGAGAAAAAGAGAAAATCACCATCACAACAACAACCGATTTAGTAACACAAGGGTTAACTCACCCTGATGTTTCTATGTCAACTCTCATTATGGTTTGTAACTCTAACACCAAACTAACTAAAAATGGGTTAGTTTTAACACCTAGAGGCTACTTAAATAAGTATGATATGGATGGAAATATAAAGGATTAATATGTCGATAGCAGATTCAAAAGTTTACCTTGTAGGGTGTGGAGTTGGTGACCCTGACTTATTAACCATCAAAGCATATAAAACTATACAAGAGGTTGATATTGTCCTTTATGATTACCTCATAAGTGATGAGATTATGGAGTTAGTACCAAAAGAAACAAAGAAAGTTTTTGTGGGTAAAAGACAAGGGCATCACTCTTTTTCCCAAGAAGAGATAAACCAAATCATCATCAAGTATGCCAAAGAGGGGCTAAAGATAGCTAGACTAAAAAGTGGTGATCCATTTGTATTTGGTAGAGGTGCTGAGGAGATGAAAGAGCTTTTAGCACACAACATAAAAACAGAGGTTATCTCTGGCATAAGCTCATCTATATCTGCTCCAGCATTAGCTAACATACCTGTAACAGCTAGAGGTTATGCTAGTGGTTTTACTGTTGTATCGGCTCACCTAAAAGATAACAAAGTAAACCTTGACTGGTGTGATTTACTTAAAAAAGAAAACCACACTATCGTCGTACTTATGGGGCTTTCTCGTGTAGTTGAGATAGTTGAAGAAGCTAAAAGATTAGAGGTAAAACAAAATAAACCATGTGCGATAATCTCAAATGCTAGTAGAGAGAATCAAAGTATTATCTACACATCTTTAAAAGATTTAATCGTAGATTCTAAAGATGCTCAAAAACCAGCTATTTTGGTGTTTGGTGATGTTGTTGGGTATTTTTCTTAAACATTAACTTTTACACTTCTTAATAATGCCTTAACACAAATTTTATATACTTACTAAAATTTGTGTTAAAAGGCTCTCTCTCATGAAAAAATATATAATCTCTGCAATCGTTGTTAGTTTAGCTGGATTTGCAATCTACAATAAAATATACATCCCAAAACATACTTATAATACAACAAATATTACTCAAGGTGATATGGCTATAAAAGTAAATGGTGTTGGTGAAGTTAGCTCTAAAGAAGTTTATAAAATAGGCTCTATCTATGGTGGTAAGGTTACAAACTTTACAATTCAAGAGGGTGAGAAAATTGAAAAAGGCTCACTTATAGCTACAGTTGATAGTGTAGATTTAAAAGATAAGATAAAAGAGTTAAAAGCTACTATAGATAAACTTAAAAATGATACTATCTCTTTAAACATAGATAAAAAAAGTGCCGAAGAATCTTACTCTTACCAAAAAGATATACTTAAAAAGAATCAAAATCTTTATAAAAAAGGTGCTATCTCTGAGTTAGATTTTAAAAAGTTTCAAACAAATGCAACAACTTCTAAACTAAAAGCACAAAGTATAAAAGCAAAAATAGATTCCCTTAGTAGTCAAAAAATACAATTAGAAGCTAGTTTATCAGGGTTAAAAGAGAGATTATCAAGATATACTATAAAAGCTCCTATAAGTGGATATATAACTAAAAAATATACAGCAAATTTTGCCATCATAAACCCAAATCAAACTCTTATAGATATAGTAGATTCTAAAGATGTATGGGTAGCTACACATATAGATACTAGAGTGAGTGGAGATATAAAATTAGGTGACAAAGCAACTATAACACTCCGTTCATCATCAAAAAAACATAGTGGTACTGTAGTAAATATAAAACCTATAAATAACAACATCACTTATGAAAGAGAGATAGATGTAGCCTTTGATAATCTACCGATTCCTTTCTACTTACAAGAACAAGCGATAGTAGATATTGATATAAAAGTTTTAAAAGATATAACTAAAATTCCATCAAAAGCTTTAACTATCTACAAAGAGAAACAAGGTGTATGGGTAGTTAAAAACCATATAGTAACTTTTAAACCATTAAATATTTTAGCTTATGGTGATAAAAATGTAGCTACAAAAACTATAACTAAAGATGAAAAGTTAGTTATACCAAATCCAAAGAAAAAATCCCTTACAAATGGGATGAAGATTTATAATGATTAATCTAGCATTTAAAGATATTCAACATTCACTTAGTAAGTTTCTTATAACTGCTATAAGTGTTGGTGTTTTGCTTGGAATTGTTATCATTATGATAGGTGTTTATCGTGGTATGGTATTTGATGCTAAGGTTTTAGTTGATGATATAAAAGCAGATATTTGGGTGGTGCAACAAGATACACTTGGACCATTTGCACAAAGCTCAAGAATCCACGAAGACCTAAAAAATCAAATCTCTTATCAAGAGGGGATAGAATCAGCAGAAGCTATCACATTTCAAACTTTTCAGATGGAAAATAGTTATGGAGATTTTAAAGTTATGCTTGTTGGTTACGACCCACTAGGCAAAATTGAGGTGATAGACAAAGCTAAACTTATAGCTGGTAGAACTATTCAAAAACAACATTATGAGATAGTGGTATCTAAAAAAACAAACTATAAGCTTGGTGAATATATAAAGATGGGTCGAGATAGTTTTAGAGTTGTTGGAATCACAGATGATACTGTAAGTAATGGTGGGGATTACCTCATCTTTACTTCTCTAAAAGATGCTGAGATTCTACAGTTTACTTACACAAATGAGAGAATTAGAAGTGATGCAAACAGAGGTATAAAAGGTGGTAATCCCCACCTAGTAAATGCCATAATAGCAAAAACAAAAGATGGTTATAACCCTCAGATAGTAGCAAGAAGTATAGAGCATACTACACATAAAAAAGTATTCACAAAAGAGGAACAAAAAACATTACTACTGCAAAAAGTGATTAAAAAATCATCTAAACAGATAGGTATGTTCACCGTTATCTTGATTCTAGTTTCTGTCATCATTATCGCTCTTATCATCTACACTATGACTTTAGAGAAGATAAAAGAGATAAGTATTATGAAACTTATAGGAATCCCTAACTTTACTATCTCAAAGATGATTATTCAAGAGACTGTTGTTTTAGGGATACTAGCTTTTATAAGTGGAAATATTTTTGCAACACTCATTAGTGGTAATTTTCCAAAAAGGATAGTTTTACTCACAAGTGATGCACTAGAACTTTTTATAGTGATTCTCATCTCTTCCATCTTTGCTTCACTCTTTGGAATATATAAAGTGATAAAAACAGACCCAGCACAAGCTATAGCAGGATAGGAATTAAAATGTATAAAGATAATGCCATTAAGATAGAAAATCTAGTAAAAAAGTTTGGTAAAGGGAGTAATGAAGTAACTGTTATAGATGGTGCTAACTTTACTCTAAAAAAAGGTGAGTTTGTTGGTCTTGTTGCTCCTAGTGGTAGTGGAAAAACAACATTACTTATGATGCTTGGGTGTGTACTTGAACCAACAAGTGGGAAAATAGTGATAGGTAATGAGATAGCCTACGATAACAAATGGCTTATAAAAGATGATAGGGAACTAAGAAGAAAAAAGATAGGTTTTATTTTCCAACACCATTATTTGATTCCATTTTTAAATATAGAAGAAAATATAACTCTATTACCTTACCAAAACGGTGAAAAACAAAAAGTAGTAAAGCAAAGAGTAAAAGAGATTATGGATTATCTTGATATGAGTGATAAAATGAAAAGTATGCCAAGTGAGCTTAGTGGTGGTCAAAACCAAAGAATAGCGATAGCAAGGGCTTTAGCAAATGAGCCTAGTATTATTTTAGCAGATGAACCAACAGCAGCATTAGACAAAGAGAGAGCCGTAAGTGTTGTAAAGATGCTCAAAAAAATCACAAGGGAGAGAGGTGTAACTATCATAATGGTAACTCACGATGATAGACTTCTTCCATATTGTGATAAAGTGCTTACTATAAAAGATAAAAAGATAGATATTAAGGAAAATATAGATGAAGTTATTTAAAAAATTACTACTTATTAGTTCACTTGTTGTTACCTCAAATGCCTCAACACTTAAAGAGATTATAAACGATACACTTCATAATAATCTAAATTTAAAAGCACTAGAGATTCAAAACCAATCTTTACAAAAAAATTATGAGAGTGTGGAAAATATATTTAACCCAAGTTTAAATGTTGGTATAAATTATCTTCAACTAGATGGCGATACAAGAGCAGTTCAAGTTGGCTCAACTACAACTGCTTTTGCAAAGTTTAGTGCCTCTTTATATGATGGTGGTAAAAGTAGTGCTATAAAAGAACAAAAAAAATATGAATACAAATCTGCTAAACAAAGTACAGATACAACAAAAAGAGAAACTATACTTAAAGCTGTAACTCTATTTTTTCAAACAAAAACCATCCAAGAAAATATAAAAGTTTTTGAGGAAAAAACAACAGCCTTAGAGGCTCAATACAAAAGAGTAAAAATAAAATACGATATAAAAATGGCAACCATAGATGAAGTGCTAAAACTAAAATCAGAATATGAATCTACTGAGTACCTAATAGAGGAGTTAAAATATCAAAAAGAGGAGTTACTTCAAAACCTTTCACTCCTTACAAATAAAAATATAACCTTTTTAGATGATTCTAAACTACCAACTCTGCAAAATATAGATTATAAAGAGAGTTCAAGTATAGAATCTCTAAAACTATCACTAAAAGCCCAAAATGAAGTTACAAATATAACCTCATCTGTAAATCTACCTCAGTTAAAATTAGAAGATACTTTTAATGTTTATAGTTACAATGATTATAATTCTAAAATATTAGCTGATTTACCAGATAAGCAGAATCAACTTATGCTTACCCTTAGCTACAACCTTTTTGACACAACATCTAAAGATAAAATAGAAGCTTTGAGATTAGCACACTTAGCATCTAAACAAAAACTAGAGTATGTTAAGAATCAAGAGAAGATGATATTTAATTTAGCCACTAAAAAACTGATAACTCTACAACATAAACTAAACTCACTAAAAAGTGCCGTAGAGATGGGTAATAGTGTTTACGATATGGTAAAAATAAAATACCAAAATGGAATCGTTGATAATATAGCCTACCTAGATGCTCTAAGCAAAAAAATCTATAACATTGCTCTTTATAAACAAGCTTTAAATGATTATGAGATTGCAAAAGCAAATTACTACTTTAGTAGTGGGAAAGATTTTGAAACTTTTTTGATATAATCAAGAAAAAAGGAAGTTCATGGGTTACAATGATTGGTTTGAGAACCATGCTACTAAACATAAAAAGATTGTAGATAAATTAGTTAAAAAGAACTACACTAAAGAGCAAATCATAAACTATTTTGATTTTGAAAATATTAAAAAAGAGGAGCTAGAGTTTTGTCCCCTTTATGCTAAAGATAAAAAATGTCACGATATGGAATCCTTAAACTGCTACCTTTGTGCTTGTCCAAATTTCCGTTTTAATGAAGATGGTTTAGGTGAGTATAATGAGTTTAAGATTCTAAGCAGATGTAACATCCACAATGGAAAAGAGTTCGCTGGTAAAGGTGTGATTCATCAAGATTGTTCAAGCTGTTCTGTTCCACACCATAAAGCCTATGTTGAGAAACATTTTGATTTGGATTGGTTGGAGATTATGAAAGATTGTAAAGCATAGATGGGTGTAGTAACTACCATAACACTAGATGAGTTAAACTATCTGTTTCCATCTTACAGTTTTACAAAAATGATTCCAACAACATCAGGAATCATTGACACAACTTACATAGTTTTTACAAATACTAAAGGCTATATCTTAAAAAAGTATGAGCGAGATATATCAACTAAAATAGAAGATGATAAAAAACTACTAAAGAGTCTAAAAACTAAAGGGTTAAATACTCCAACCTGTTTAGATGAAAATGGTGAATGGTTTTTATATGAAAAACTTGATGGCTCAACACCTAAAACTATTAAAAGTTACCATATAGTTGCTCTTGGTAGATTTTTAGCTAAACTTCATAACTCTAAAGTGATTCATAACTCAAACTTTATAGATAACTATGATGTTAGTTCACTCTTAGACTACACAAAAAAGAATCATTTCTATCACTACAAAAAATTACAATTTTTAGAATCTTTTGAGATGAAAAATGATGGTTTTATCCACGGTGATATTTTTAAAGATAATACTGTTTTTGATGATGAAAGAATCGGTGTTTTTGATTTTATAGATTCTGGAAATGGTAGTTTTAGTTTTGATTGTGGTGTTGGAATTGTTGGGTTTGGAAAAGTTAGTGAGTTTTATATAAATTTATTTTTAAACTCATATAACCAGCACACTATAAAAAAACTAACAAAAAAAGAGTTAAAACAGCAGATAAAACTAGCATCAAGATTCTATGCTTTACTTAGAATAAACAAATATAAAAACACAAAAAAAGCAAAAGAGTTGATGATTTTTTGATACAATCTCTTTATGGAAAAAAGAAACTTTATACTAAATAGCGACAACTTAGAAAACCTAGAAAATTTTAGTGAAATACTAAAAAAAGATTACTCAACTATGTTAAATGAGGCTCTTGAAGATTATTTTCAAGTGGCTCAGAAAAAACTTTTAGAGAAGAGTTTAGCAGATGAAAACTCACTAACAAACCTAGATTTTGATGAGTTTTGGGATGATGTTGAGATATGAAACATGGTGCGAACATCTACAAATATGCTTCACAAATTGGGTGTAATTATGATGAGATTTTAGATTTCTCATCAAATATAAATAGCTACCACCCCAAACTAACTATAACACCAACTTCAGATATGATAGTAAAATATGGCGATTCTAATCATACAAAATTAAAAGATTCTATAAAAAATAGATACAAAATAAAAAAGAATCAAATAGCTCTATATAACGGGGCAACTTCAGCAATTTTTGCCCTTTTAGAATCGTTAAAACAAAAAAAAGTATATCTCTATACCCCTCTATATGGTGAGTATGAAAAAGCATCATTAGAATCTAAAAAAGAGATTCATAAGATAGATAGGTTTAAAAATCTTTATAAAAAACCAAAAAAAGATTCCATAGTAGTATTTGTAAACCCCTCTACTCCTGATGGGAAATACTATGATTTAGAAAAACTGTTTAAAATATGGGAAAAACAAAATGCTACGGTTATACTAGATGAATCATTTTTAGAATTTGAAAATCTAAAATCTTATAGAACTAAAATAGAATCGTATAAAAATCTATATATAATCCAATCATTCTCAAAATTTTACTCATGTGCTGGAGTTAGAATCGGTGCTATATTTTCTAACAAACAAAACATCAAAAACCTAAAAACTCCTATGTGGAATCTCTCATCTTTTGATGTTGAGTTTTTAAAACAAAGGTTAGATGATTCTAAGTTTGTTAAAAAAAGTAGAAAACTTCATAAAAGAAATAAAAAGAATTTAATTAAGATTTTAAAAGATTCTAAACTATTTAGTAAAATCTATAAGAGTGATTCTAACTTTATACTCACAAAAACAGCAGATTCTAAAAAGCTTTTTGAGTATCTTTTAGAAGATAAAATTCTAGTAAGAGTTTGTGGAAGTTTTGATAACTTGAGTGATGATTATATACGATTTGGTGTTAAAGATGATAAGTTACATAAAAAATTGAGCAATAGTCTTAAAATTTTTAAAAGTGTGGAGTAAACAATGGCTATAACGAAAAACATCATAGATATTATAAATGTTCAAAACTCTTGTAAAGATGTGATTCAAGAGTTATATACTTATGATTCACGACCAAACGATATAGTTCGTTCATCTAATAAGTATGCGAAAATTGATGAAGCTATCCGTTTAGAGATTTTAGAATATGATGAGTTTGAAGATGAGCTTAGTTTATCTCACGATACTCAAGAATATTATAAAACTCGCCTTGGGCAAAATAGTGAAACATATATTACTCTTGTTGGTGAGAAAATAGATAAATTATCTATCCAATTAAATAACTATAACATTAGAATCAAAAATATAGAAACAACCGATAAAGAGATAAGAAATATTTATAAGATTTTAAATCAGATTCCATCTCTACTAAAGTACAATTTACATACCATCGCATCTAACTCTATTTTCACTTTTAAGAATGAACCAAATTTTAATATTAAAATGAAAAGTTTAGAGATTTGTAAAGATGAGATTTTACAACTTATAACATCTTCAGATGCTGTTGATGAGTTTATAAAAGAGCAACAAAAGTTTTTAAAATCTATAAATAACAGAAAAATAAACTCTGCCGTATTAAAGCTAAAACATAATAGTGCCACAATAGAAGGTGCTTTTAGAAAACTTTTTGATGATATAAAAAACTACATCAACCAATCTATAAAAGATGGTAAGTTTATAAAAAAACTACAACATTTAAAAGAGTTAAAAGATGAAAACAAACTTTATACGAACACAAATATTGAAGAGCTTTCAAAACAAAAACTTGAGATAGTTTCAAATGTAAAAGAGAAAAGAATCCACCCTGATGATAGAGTTTATGACTACATAGACACCATCAGAAAAATTATATCTTCAAGAGCTGTTGAGCTAAAAAGTATGCAAGAAGATTCTCCAATCAGCTACAATTTAGATGAAAAAATAGTAGTAGAAAAATCACTCTACAACTACCCAACATTAAATAATGAGTTTTTAAAACAAGAGAAAGATTTAGTAACATTTTTAACAAACAAAGAGATAAAAGATGAAAAACTACTTGGTGTTTTTGTAAGAATGATAAAAAACTTTTCTAGTAAATATAAAATAGATAATGATAAATTTATAACGATAAATGATAGAAAATATATAAAGATACTTAGCGATAAAGGGGCTATTTAATGTTAATAAATACAGATGAACTACTACCACAACATATACAAAAAATTTATGAAAACATCCTAAAAGGGAATTTTATAAATGAAAATAGTATGAGAAATGGAAACTCAGAACTTTACGAAGCTATTAGTTTAAAAGAGGCAGAGATTCGAGCATACTTTAAACCTATAGGGTATGTTTTAATGAAAAGAGAGGGGTACTTTTATTTTGCTCATGATGGAGCGAGTGAAAGTAGTTCAGCACTTGAAAAAATGGTTGATTATATAGAGATAGCATCATTTTTAAGAACTGTAGATTCTAATTTTAGTGTTGGGTATAGATTCCGTTTAAGCTCTATAGAGAATCAACTAAACAACAACATAGAGCTACAAGATTTAGCCAATAAAATGAAAGGTATAAATGCCAAAGACAACAGAGAATTTATACAAAAAATAGTTGAAAAACTAAAAAAAGATGGCTTCTTAGAAGAGGTAAACAGTACAAATGCTGAGTATATTATACTTAACTCGTACGATTATATAGAAAACTTTTTAAATGAGGTAGAGATTTATGAATAACACAGAATTAACTAAAGATGGTCTAAAAAAAGTTTATCTTATAAAAAGTGCTGGTTATGAATTTGCTGAGATAGAGTTAAGTGATAACACATTACTTTTAGGTGAAAGTGGAGTTGGAAAAACTACACTTATGAGAGCCGTACTGTTTTTTTACACTATGGATTATTCAGATTCAGCACTTAACATAAACCCAGATACTAAAAAATCTTTTAACCAATGGTATTTCCGTGAACATAACTCACATATAGTTTACGAATATACAAAAGGAAAAAGTAAATTTCTTTTTGTAGTTAGTAGAGGGGTTAAACTTCATTACACTTTTATAGATATAACAAACTCTTCTCTTGGTGTTAAAGAGCTGTTTTTAGATGGGAATATGCCTGTAAATTTAGCAAAACTAAATGAAAATATACAAACAAATAATTTACCAAATTATGAAACAACTCAAAAAGATAGATATATAAATATTTTTCACGATAGAGATAGTGATAACAAAAAAATCAAGCACGATTCTAAAACAAACTTTGCCCTTTTTGAAAGTATAAACTCATCAAAAGAGTTTGCTAAAACTTTATCAAATATTTTTGCTAGTTCTAAAGTGAGTTCAAACTCTCTAAAAAGAACTATTGTTTCTCTTATAGAAGATTCTAATGCAAAAATCAACCTTAACAATATAAAAGTTGATTTGAATAACTTTATATCTGAAAAAAAAGAGATAGAAAGATTCGAGAAAAAGATTCCAACTATAGAAAAATTATCTGATACTCACAACAGTTATAAAGAGAGTAAAAAAGAGTTTAAACAAAAAGCAAATATTTTAGAAAAGTTGAAACAAGATTCTACGATAAAAATAGAAGAATCTCTTGTAAAATTGGCAGAGTTAGAATCTAAAAAAGAAAAATTAAATATAGCATTTAAAGTATCTTCGGAGATATTTAATGAAAAAATATCAACTAAAGAGAAAAATATATCTATAGAATCGAATCAAATAGATGAACTAGAAAACAAACAAAAAGAGTACCAAAGTAATAACATAGATGAGTTAGTAAAAGAGCATCATAATGAAAAAACATACCAAAGTTCACTTACAAATCTAACACAAAGATTTGATGCCCTAACATCTGGTTCT
>Ga0256837_1001631_pt1 | contig 15190 bp, 18 predicted proteins | sample 4562384metaG_FD_185976 | JGI IMG/M metagenome (GOLD analysis project Ga0256837, IMG submission 185976) | Hydrothermal vent microbial communities from Guaymas Basin, Mexico - 4561-384 | ecosystem: Environmental > Aquatic > Marine > Hydrothermal vents | place: Mexico: Guaymas Basin | collected... | reverse complement strand
GGGTATGCTACTTATCTCTAAGCTCTCTATCATCTCTCAAACACCCTCTTCCGTTTGAGGACTGAAAGTATATAACATTTTTTATTCTCTGTCAAGGATTTTTGAGAATGTTCGAAAAAAAACTGAAAAAAAGCTTTATTTTAAAAAGAGTAATGTTAAAAACAGAAAAAAGAATAAATTTTTTTAAATGAAAAATGTAAAACAAAAAAACAACGAGCAATCTAGCTAAAAATTTGGCATAAACCAATGTTTTTACGCTGATATGTCAAAATTTTTAAGTTTACAGAATTTTATCATTTTTGTGTTTCAATTATTGTAGTCAGAACACTCTTCATGTCAGTTTTTAATCTTTGTTATTTTATCTAGATTGTAAATTAAATGAGTGTTTTTTAGAAGGTTCAATAAAAATTTAATATTCATTTAATTCTTTTTCAAACGCTTTACTTGTAATTACATATCGGTTTGTCATAAACATAAATTCAAGATAATACGCATGAAGCATAAGCCTTTTTGCGCCTGTTTTTTCAATTCTTTCATCTTCTGTAACAAGTTTATTAAGGTATCTGTCTGCAAAGTCGTTGTCGACCCCGTAGAGCGGATCACCGACAATAGGGTGACCTATGCTGTAAAGATGGACTCTTATCTGATGCTGTCTGCCGGTTAGGGGTATGCATTCTACGAGGGTGTTTTTGCCTATTTTCTTAACAGGTTTAATTATTGTTATCGATTCTTTTCCTTCGGGATGGATTAATACTTTAACTTTAATGTTTTCGTCTTTATTAACGGCAATGGGTTTTTTGATGGTAAGATCTTTTTCAAGATGACCTTTTACTAAGGCTAAATATTTTTTTTGTATTTCTTTATCCTGAAAAGCCCTCTTTAAAACTGATTCAGCAAATTTATTTTTGCTGGCCATTACAAAACCGCTTGTTTCTTTGTCGAGTCTGTGAACAAGATTTGCATTATTCCCCCATAAAGCCCTCACATCATCAAGCAGGCTTTTGGTGTTTGCAAGTTTTTTAGGATGGATTGCCACGCCGTTTGGTTTGTCAAATACCGCAAAATGCGCTGTTTCAAAGATGGGTTTCAGTCCATAGCCGTTTGGTTCGAACAGTATGCATTTAAGTGTGCCAGAAGCCCTCTGTGATTTTTTGGTGATTCGTTTATCGTTTACGCTGACTCTTCCCCTGTCAATTGCCCTTTTGGCTTCTCTTACGTTAAATCCGAGTTTTTTTACTAAAAAATCAAGTACTTTTTCATCTCTTATATCAAATTCTTTAACTACAAAACCCATTATTTAACCATATCGGAAAAATCTCTTTTTTTACCAAGTGCGGTTAAATCATCAAGCGATGTGAGCCCTTTGTTTATTTCGCCGACATCCGTATCCACTTTTCTTTGAAGTTCTTCAAGCTGCTTTTTATATTTTTGCATCTCTTCTTTCATCTCTTCAAGCTCTAATTCTTTTCTGATATCAGCCGTTGCATCCCGCCATAATTTTTTTATTTTACCCACGAATCTTCCGATTTGAACCATGGCTTCGGGAAGTTTTTCAGGACCTAAAACAATAATGGCTATTACGGCTACAAAAAGTATTTCGGTAAATCCCATATCAGGCATAACTGACCTTTTTTCCTGAATTATATCACAAAAGCCTTAATTTGATACAATTACATTAAAAAAGGCAGGCAATGGTTGAAAGATACGCTAGGGAAGAAATGAAAAAACTTTGGGATATGAACGCTAAATATCAGGCGTGGCTTGATGTGGAAATTGCGGCGGTGAAAGCTTGGAACAAACTAGGACTAATCCCCGATGAAGACACTAAAAAAATCGAACAAAACGCAAAATTTGACATTAAAAGAATCGATGAAATCGAAAAAGAAACAAAACACGACGTAATTGCGTTTTTAACAAGCGTGGCGGAGAGTCTCGGGGAAGAGAGCAGATGGGTTCATTACGGAATGACTTCAAGTGACACTATTGATACTGCGGTTGCGCTTCAGATGAGGGATTCTCTTAAAATTATAATTGATGATGTTAAAATGGTAATGGAATCAATCAAAAAAAGAGCTTATGAGCATAAATACACCCTGATGGTCGGAAGAAGCCACGGAATTCACGGTGAGCCTATTACGTTCGGGCTTGTGCTTTCAATCTGGTATGAGGAAATGAAAAGACATCTTAAAAACCTTGAAGAAACGCTTGAGGTTATAAGTGTAGGTAAAATTAGCGGTGCGATGGGTAATTTCGCCCATGCACCTATAGAGCTTGAAGAATTAACTTGCGAATTTTTGGGATTAAAACCGGCACCCATTTCAAATCAGGTAATTCAAAGAGACAGATACGCAAGACTTGCTTCAGCGCTTGGACTATTGGCTTCTAGTGTTGAAAAAATAGCGGTGAATATCAGACATTTCCAAAGAACCGAAGTTTATGAAGCGGAAGAGTATTTCAGTAAAGGTCAAAAAGGCTCATCCGCAATGCCTCATAAAAGAAACCCGGTACTTAGCGAAAACATTACTGGACTTGCAAGGATAATCAGAAGCTATACGATTCCTGCAATGGAAAATGTCGCACTTTGGCATGAAAGGGATATAAGCCACAGCTCAACCGAGAGATTCTGGCTTCCGGATGCGTTTATTACGACTGATTTTATGCTACATAGACTTAATAATATTATTGCAAACCTTGTAGTATATCCTGAAAATATGATGAAAAACCTAAATCTTACAGGCGGGCTTGTATTTTCTCAAAGAGTTCTTCTCGAATTACCGAAAAAAGGAGTAAGTAGGGAAGATGCATATAAAATTGTTCAGAGAAACGCTATGAAAGTTTGGGAAGAAATTCAAAAAGGACATGCACCTCTTAACGAAAAAGGAGAAAGTTTGTTTTTAGAATATTTATTAAAAGATGAAGATCTTAAGAAATACTTAAGCGATGAAGAAATAAGAGAGCTTTTCGATTACAATTACTATACAAGAAACGTGGACAGAATTTATAAAAGAGTTTACGGGGAGTAATTGAGAATTGAGAATTGAAAATGGAGAATGGAGAGTTGAATTAATTAATTTTAAGACTTCAAAGGATTATGAATATAATTTAAAGCGGGTGGCTGAAATTATAGAAAACTCGCCTGCCGATTTTCTTCTTTTTCCCGAAGTTTGTCTTACAGGTTTTGATTATGAAAAGTGGGATGAGGTTAATAAATTCGGGGAATACGCTATAAAAGAACTTTCAAAATTAAACAAATCATTTGCGCTTACATTAATTTATAATAATAAAAACTACTTTTGTTTATTTGATAATGGGCTACAATATAAAAGGGCGAAATATAATCTTTTTGGTGATGAAAACAGATATTTTGAAGTTGGAAGTAAGCCTGAAATTTTTGAATTTAAAGGTTTAAAATGTGCAAGCCTTGTCTGCTTTGAACTTAGATTCTTGGAATATTGGCAAAATTTTAGAGGTATTGATTTGATTTTTGTTCCAGCAAGATGGGGAAAAGAGAGAATTGAGCATTTTAAAACTTTAAATAAAGCCCTGTCTCTCTCCACTCAGTCGCAGGTAATTGGCGTAAACAGCGCAAATGAATGTGAGTGGGGATGCAGTTTTGATGCTTGGGGTGAAGGTGTTGAGTTTGATATTGAGAAAAATATTTCTTTTGTTGATCTGAATAAAAACAGAAAAATCAGAAAAAAACTGAATATAGGAATTGAATGAGTAAATTACTGGCGGATAAAATAGCGGATTTTGTGGAACTTGGTCCGAAAGAATATAAGGCGTTTTGCGAAATAGACAGAAAATATTTTGTTCCTTTCGGGTTTGAGAGAAAAGCTTACGATATAACACCTCTTCCCCTTGCAGATGATTCTACAATCAGCTCGCCTCTTACAATCGCTAAAATGACGATGTATTTGGATTTGGAAAATGTTGACAGTGTGCTGGAAATAGGATGCGGCAGCGGCTATCAGGCCGCAATTTTAAGTAAAATCGTAAGACGTGTGTTTACGATAGACAGAATTTGTAAATTGGTCGAAGTGGCAAAAGAGAGGTTTAAAAAATTAGGGCTGTATAATATTAATGTTAAATGTGACGATGGGAGATTCGGCTGGAGGGCATACGCTCCGTTTGACAGGATTTTATTATCTGCTTATATTAATGATATGGAAAAAGTGTTATTAGAGCAGGTAAAAGATGACGGTTTTATTCTTGCCCCTGTAAAAATGGGAAATGAACAGATTATTACAAAGTTTTATAAAAACGGAAGAAAAGAAATGCTTGAAGAATGTGAATTTGTGCCTGTAAAAAAAGGGATTATGAAATAAATTCGCTCGTAAAACAAGAAAGTAACAGACTCAAAAGAGTAAAAAAGAGGCATTTGTTTATTTTTAAATAAAACCACAAAATTTCGATAAAAATCCTAAGAATGTTCGAAAAAAAATAAGAAATCGAACTCTCTGAAAAAACATCAAGAAATGATAAAAATCATATAAATAAACAAAAAAGGTTAAAAGGTATGGAAGAATTAAGTTTTTTTGATTATGGTATGAAAGAAATGGGCGGAAAGAGAACAATGAAGTTTTTAAAAGAGATGAAAAAGCATATACCGTATGAAGAACTTGAAGAGTTACTTATAAAAGAAGGCATATACAAACCTAAAATATCAGGCAAAAAAGGAAGACCTCCATATCCAAGTAAAATATTGTTAGGAGCATTATTCTTACAAGCCTGGTATGGACTTAGTGATCCTGTGACGGAAGAGATGATATATGACAGAATATCATTCAGAAAATTTCTTGATATAAAATCAGATGACACTATACCTTGATCTGTCAACACTTTTTAGGACACTTTTTTAATATCAAATTCTTAGCCAGACTATTGGTGGTTTTTTTATTTTATATTTTCCATTTAAAAAAATTTATTCTCTTATCTCTTACCTGTTTTTAACAAAATTCTTTTCAAAATAAGATTTTTTTTTTGAACATTCTTTAATCTTCTTGACATAAATAATTTTTTTGCATATAATTTCAGTCCACAAACTTTTCGGAGTGTAGCGCAGTTTGGTTAGCGCACCTGGTTTGGGACCAGGGGGTCGGGGGTTCGAGTCCCTCCACTCCGACCATTTACCCATTATAAGTGAAGAGCTGCTGAGCTTTCCACTTGTGGTGGGTGTAGCTCAGGTGGTTAGAGCACCAGGTTGTGGCCCTGGGGGTCGCCGGTTCAAGTCCGGTCATCCACCCCATTGCTTTATTCAATTGAGCGTCCGTGGCTCAATTGGATAGAGCAACGGACTTCGGATCCGTAGGTTGTAGGTTCGAGTCCTACCGGACGCGCCACTTATAAAAGCTCTTAAAAAATAAGCGCCCTTAGCTCAGCTGGATAGAGCAACGGCCTTCTAAGCCGTAGGTCGCAGGTTCGAGTCCTGCAGGGCGTACCACTTTATTACCACTCGCGGGAGTGGCGGAACTGGCAGACGCGCTAGACTTAGGATCTAGTGTCAATTGACGTGGAGGTTCAAGTCCTCTCTCCCGCACCATAAAACCTACCTCAAATTAACGTATTTTCGGGCATTTCAAGCAATTTTAACCATTAAAAACCTACCCGCAAAACCTACCCTTGAACAAAAGTAATTGCAAATCATCCTTTTTATAAATAATAAATTTTTTAAAAACCTACCCTAAAAAATAATTATTTTTATAGTTACAACTATAAAATTTCATTAAAAATTATAAATAGAACTATAAATTACTTTTTTTGCTTTTCAAAATTTCCGCAAAAAGTAAAGCTTTTAAAACTTCTTTTTCTTCATTGTTTTTTACTTCTAAAATTTTTTTATATTTAGTTAATGAATCAATCTTTTTATTTATAAAATCATAATATGCCAAAATTTTTGTCACAAGTTTTATAGATTTAGTTTTTTGTATCCTTATTTTTAATGAGTTTTTATAATTTTTTAATTCTTTTTTATCTAATTCATTAATTTTTCCAAGTAAAAAATAAATATCATTAACTTCCGTTTTAGTAAAATATTTAGAATCTATTGATTTCTCGATTTTTTTATATGTAAAATTAAAATCATCACTATACTTAATAGCCATAGATAAAGTCTCAAATGTTTGAATCTTTGCAGGAAGTTTTACGAATTCTTTAAATTTTAAAATATTTTTTTCATTTATTTTAAGTAATATAGCATCTTTAACTACAAACTTATTATGATAAACTGGAAGATTATTATTTTTAAAAAAAACATAAGTGCTAAAATTATGAGGAAATGAAGGTATTAATGAATCAACAAACCATGTATTTGTTTTAAATGTTTTTTCAAGGTAATCATTTTTCCATCCTCCTATATCTCCATCAAATTTACTTTCACAAAACATATTTTCAAAACGAATTACATTTTTAACATTCCATCTGCTAACATCTCCATTAAATTTAAAACTAAAAAACACAAAATGCATTGTTTTAATCAAAGAAGTGTCAATACAATTTAAATCTGCTTCCCTGTTTGGCTTATCCGGTGTCCCTTGAATTTCAAATATCTCTTTTTCAATACACTCTCTTAATTCATTAAAATCTTTAGGACAATATTTAAAATTCATTTTTTACCTTTCTTTATTGTTGGTATTAATTTTAATAAAAAATAAAACATTTCCAAATAGCAGCTAGGTTAATACCACAAACTTCCAAATACTGCCAAAAATTAAATACTCTTGATAACACTTAAAACTAAATCAATTTCTAATATCATTTTTTCTACATTTATTAAATCTTTTATATCTTTAATTTGACGCTCAAAATGTATCTCTTCTGAAGATTTTGTAAGTAAAGCAGGAGATGTGAATCCAATAAGCCCTCTGTCTTTTTCTTTTTGAGGAAGGAGAGTGTTTTTTAATTCATTTTCTATTTTTTCCAATATGTTATATTCAATTTGAGCAGAATATGTAATAAAAGTATGAAGTATTAAATTGCCTACTATTCTCTGACAGTTTATATCTGCATATTTTTTACACAAACCTACATATTTTTTATAAAGTTTATGAAGTTCATCTAATCTATATTCTACTTTTCTTTTATCAACTTCCGATTTTTCTTCTTTTAAAACATTTACACCTTTTAAAAATTCTTTATCGAACGCATTGCTGAATAATTTTTTTATATCTTTATGGTCAGGAAATTCTTTTTGGAGGTGAAATAGTAAATCCGTAGAATTATTTTTTGCTTGTATGGAATTTGCCAAAGCATTTATAACTTTTGAAAACTTTGCTGAACTTCTCATAATCTTTAATTTTATCAAAAAATACTCACTTTTTTCAACCATACAATTGATTTTACACTTCTTTTGCAAAAAAAATCAAAAGGAGTTAAAAATGTCAATTGGATTCAATACCGATTCAAATTCAAACGGAGAGAATAAAAAATTACAAATCCCCGTAGATTTCAGACATCGTCTGATTTTAGGAGAAACGGGAAGCGGAAAAACAGCTTCGGTAATTACGCCGATAATGCTTGAGAGGATGAAGAAAAATCACGGAGTTTTGGTGTTTGATTTTAAAGGAAACTATCACTATACAATAAAGGCTCTCGCTAAAAAAAAACGAAAATTGCAAGATATAATAGAACTTGGCAAAGATTACGGAAGTTTCACTAATATAATAGAAGGACTTCCCGTGGAGGCTTTAGATAAAATCCTCCGCCCCCTTTTAGGACACGACTCTAAAGATAAATTTTGGGAGGAATCCGCTATTCAGTTAGGAGTGTCCGTCTTAGCTATTATTAAATATATGAGTGAACTTGTAAATAACTACAAATACTCTTATTCGTTTAATTCTTTAATAGAAATAGCCTCCGATGCTAAAAATTTAAAAGACTTTAAAAAGGATGTTAAAAACACAGTAAATAAAATACTTAATTCAAGCACGGACTATTCAAAAGAACTCAACGTCATAAAAACGATAGTTGAATATTATAAAATCCTTGATAAAGTAGCGGATGACTTTTCACTTGACAGGATGATTGACGATAACGAAAAAACGGTCCTTCACAGCGTAATCTCAACACTTGTAAATCCTATTGCGTCTTTAAGGAAAGAGAGTGTCAATGTCCCTGAAATAGACATATTAAAAGAGCTTTGCAAAGGCAAAATAATAGTTTTTTCACTGAACGATTTCGACCAAAATGTTTTAAACGCAATAGTCAGCGCAGTGTTTTATAAGATAATTTTGTTTAAAATGAGCTACAAAGACGCTCCCGTAACCATTATAATGGATGAAGCACAAAAAGTGCTTAATAATTATTTTGAGCTGCCGTTAGACGTATTAAGGGAATATAAGGTTGACGTAGTGTTAGCCACTCAAAGTATCGCAAACCTTAAAGAAAAACTAAATTCCGATAAAGTCGAAGCTCTTCTTGCGAATTTAACCCATAAAATTTATTTAAACGGACAAGATATGGAAGTGCCGAAACACCACGCTTACTATAACGGACAATATTACAAATTAACCCCTCTTGAGTTTGACAAACTCGACAAGTTTCTGGCTGAGAGGGAATACCAGATGAGTCATACGAAACTCAAAAATCTGCCTTTTTCGCACAATTCCATACCCGTCGTTTATTCTAAATTGAGCGATACGAAACTATTAATTAAAGACCAAAACCTACAGACAATAGGTAAGATGGACTTTTTTATTAAAAAATACAAAAAAGAGGACTTAGCAAAACTGTTTCCGGATATTTTAAAGCTTAAAACCACGAAAAGATTTAGTTATGGAATGGAAGAATATCTTAAAAACGATAATTATAAAGGGAGCGATTATGACTATTATTAAAACAAACCCTCAAAAATTTCTTTTGGCTTTTGCACTTGTAATGGACAGAAACAATGGAAGATTTGACGCAAGAGCGGTAGCTTTGGCTTATAATGAATTAAAAGATTGTCTTTTTAATGATTTTCCTATTTTAACAAAAAGAGATTTTTTAAAGATGCTGAATTATTTTTATAATAAAAGCAGAAATGAAAGAATTAAAAATATGCCAAAAAGCAAATTTTATAAAAAATATTTTAAATATTTACTCAAAAAAGATATTATCAATTTTGTAAAAGAAAACGAAAAATTACAAAAAAACGAAATAGCTATCTGTTTTTTTGCAGACAGATATATATTAATAAATAAAAATTTGAATGAATTTAAATTTTTTAACGATTTGGATTAAGGAGATTTTATGACTATTGATATTATCAGCGATATTCATTTGGATTTCTACGCAAGATTCAACAGAGTTAAAACGGAGGCTTTTGTTGAAAAATTAATAAAAAGCAAAAGGGATAAAGATTTTGAAGTTTTGGTAATAGCTGGGGATATAGGACATTATAACGATGATAATTTTTATTTGTTGGAGCTTTTAAGTAAATATTACGAAAAGATTTTTATAACCTGGGGAAATCACGATTTATATCTTCTCTCTTCTCAACACAGAGAAAAATATAACTATAATTCTTTTAATAGATTCGACGAATTTAAAGAAATGGTTAAAAGCATTAAAAACGTTATATTTTTGAACGGTCAAAAAATTGAATATAAAGGCAAAATATTTTGGGGTAGCGGGCTTTGGTATAACGTATTGTCTTTAAGGCACTGGAGCGATTATATGAATGACGCAAAATATATTTACGACAGGAAAGAGAGTTATAAAATAGTTTTGCCTTATGACTTTTTTCCGATTAAATACAATTTTGATACTTCTAAACTTTATAAAAAAGAATATGAAAAAATTAAAAATTTAGATTATGCTGATGTTATTATCACGCATATTCCTCCAATTAAGATTTTTGATAATTCAGATTTAGGGGATAATTACTTTTTTGTAGATTACGGAGAAGAAATAATTGAAAAAATTCAACTAAAACTTTGGATTTTTGGACATATTCACGCTAAAACATATAAAAAATTCAAAAATTGTTTACTTTTGGCTAATCCTTTAGGTTATCCAGAGGAAAATGAGAGGTTTGTTTTAGAGAGTGTTGATATTTGAGTTGTGTTTCTTTTAATCGTTTGACTAATAAAATTTATTCCTTTAATTACAATTTAAATCTATATAAAGAAAATATAAAAAAATAAAATGAGTGTAATTGTATTCTATAAAAATTTAGAGTAGTTAAAAATTAATAACTAAAATTACTCGATTCCTTTAAAAAAATCACATAGGGAGACATTTAAAGCTTTTGAAATTTTATAAAGATGTTCAATATTAAAATGCTTTTTACCACCTAACTCACCTTGAGCTATAATGGTAGTAGATTTATGTCCTATCATTTCAGCTAATTGTAACTGAGTAATGTTTTTACTTTCTCTAATTTTTTTTACATTTTCACCAATTTTTTTATATACTTCTCTCAAATATTACCTTTTTAATCTTTTTTAAAAGTTTAAATTATGTTATACTTATATTCAAGTTCCCATAGGAATTTAAAAGAAAGGTTTTTATGCTTTTTTTAGATGATTTAATAGAAAAAACAAAAAAAATAATGAAAGAAGAATTCTTAAAAGATTCACGTCCATGGGTTGTTACGTTTTCTGGTGGAAAAGATTCTACTACAGTATTGCATCTTACAATAGAAATGATTCTTGAGTTACCTTCTGAAAAAAGAAAAAAAGTATTTATAGTTGCTAGTGATACTTTAGTGGAAATGCCAATTATTACAGATTATTTTTATAATAAAATTAATCAAATCCAAAAATTTATTGAAAAATCAAAATTAGATATCGAAATAAAAATATTAAAACCTGAAATTAAAGAAAGCTTTTGGAGTCTTTTACTTGGAAAAGGATATCCAGCACCCAATACCTCATTTAGATGGTGTACGGAAAGACTAAAAATAAAACCAGCAACAAAATATTTAACTTCTTTAGCAAATAAATATAAATCTATTGTAATGCTTCTTGGAGTTAGAAAGGCTGAATCAAATACAAGGAAAACATCAATAGAAAAAAGAGAATTAAATTTCAGAGGTTTTACTAAACACAATAGTGTTCCAAATACTTTTACTTTTTCTCCTATAAAAGACTGGTCAAACGAGGAAGTTTGGACTTTTTTATCTTCTAATAAAGCCCCTTGGGGGACACACGAGGACATGATGAAACTATATGATAAAGGTAGTGGTAAAGGCAGTGGTGAAGCAGATTGTAACATTGCTTTAAATCCACAAGACCCAAGTTGTGGCAAAACAAGATTTGGATGTTGGGTATGTACAGTAGTAAATAAAGACAAATCAATGGAAAATATGCTTGATACAGAAGAATGGATGAAGCCTTTAAATAATTTTAGGAATAAGTTATTAGATTATAGAAATGACCCAACAAAAAGAAACAAAAGAAGACGTACCGGTGAAAAAGGTTTAGGCCCTTATACTATGGAAGTTAGAAGAGAATTGTTACTAAATTTACTTGAAATAGAAAATCAATTAAAAGATAAATTACACGGAAAAAAACTAATTTTGGATGAAGAAATAATTCAAATACAGAATGAATGGGAAAATGATGGTGACTTTTTAAATAGTGCTATAGAAATTGCTAAAAGGTTCGGAAGAGATATTAATTATTACTCCTTTAACGCATTAGAAGACGAGGAAAAAGAATTGGCATTTAAACATAACTTAACTCCAAACTTTATAAATAAGCTTCTTGAAATTGAATATAACTCAAAAGGATTAATTAGAAAAAACATATATAAAGATTTAGACGAATTAATAACAAGCTTTGCTAAAGGTAAAATAAATGCTAATTAAGAATATTATATTAGAAAACATTTTTCTTTATGAAGATATAAATAAATTCTCTTTTTCAACTGAAAAAAATAAAAATATTGTCTTAATCATTGGTGAAAATGGTTTTGGTAAAACTTCTTTTATTAACGCTTTAAAAATCGGATTTCACGGAATTACAAAAGATATACTTAAAATTGGTAACAAATATCTATCAAAGCATGAGTTTATAAAAGGAAATAAAAATTTTGAGGGATTAATTACTAAAAATAAACACTATGCTAAAATTGAAATTGAAACAGATGAATTTAAAATAATTAGAGAATTTAATAATGACGAAAAATTAACTCTTATAATAGAAGATGAACAATTTTTTGATTTAGAAGCTCAAGAAATTATTGAAAGTTATTTTCCTAAAAGTTTGAATAGATTCTTCTTCTTTGATGGAGAAAAAATTCAAGAAATCGCAAATTTTGAAAATGAAGAGTTTAAAAAAATGCTTGAATCGGTATTAAAACTTGATATATATGACCAAACGATTCAAGATTTAAAAAATATATTAAAAAAATATATTAAAGAATCTTTAGACGAACACACTCTACAAAAACTTAACGAATTAGAAAACGAAAAAGAAAACTTAAAAAACAATATTAAAAATATAGAAAACAAATATATGTCTTTAAAAGAAATATTAAAAGAAAAACAAAAAGAAGAAAGATTCTTTTTAAATAAATCTTCTAAAATAAAAAAATTAGAAAAAAAACTTTCAAAAAAGAAAGAAGAATTTGAAAAATTAATAAATGAATTTAAACAAATTATTTTATATAAACTACCTTTACTTTTAAATCCTACTCTTTTAGAAAAAATGAAAAAAGATATTAAAAATTATGATGATTTAGGAATTAATAAAGATATCCTAATCAGAAAAAAAGAAGAATTTCTAAAAAAAATCAAAGAAAACCACAAAGAAATTGAAATGATTTTTGATGAAGTGTTTTTAAAAGAGAAAAAAGGTTTTATTAATAGTAGCAATATTTTGCCTTTATTAGATTTTGAAAAAATAGATTTAAATGAATTACTGAGTAAACTTAGCAATTTAAAATTTGAAATTGAAGAGATGGAAAAATTAAAAGCATCAGATACTGACCTATTTGAAGAAATTTATAATATTCAAAAAGAGATATTCCAATTAGAAAATGATATAAAAAACTTAGAAAATAACCTTTTTAACAGCAAAGAAAAATTGATAAAAATTGAAAAAGAGATAAGACAAATCTCTAAAATAGAGTTTAAAAATAGATTAATCCAAGAAAAAATAAATACCGTTAATAATAACTTAAATGCATTAAAAGAGATAAAACTGTCTCTTAAATCAAAAAAAAGACCAAAACTTCAAAAATTAATAAATGAAAAATTTCAAAAGCTTAAAAAAGATAACTTTAAAATTAAAGAAATTGCATTAACCGATGAATTTGACATTTATTTAATAAATGAAAACAATGAAAAACTTTCCGTCTTTTCAGCTTCTTCTGGACAAAAACAAATTATTGCCACTTCTTTAATTTGGGGAGTAAGTGAATATTTAGGAAAAAATATTCCAATGGTAATCGACACACCGCTTGGAAGACTTGATATCGAAAACCAAAAACTAATTCTAAAAGAATTTTACCCTAATGCTTCAAAACAAGTAATAATGCTTCCTACTCCAAGCGAACTTAGAGCGGAAGAATTCAAACTTTTAAATCACCATATTTCAGATAGATATTGCTTAACTCCTACATTACCAAAGGTTAAAAAATGCGAACAACAAAATTTATAGAAGAGAGCATACCAAAAATTGCAAAACTAATTTATACTACAAACGACCCAAAATGGCTAACTATTAGATTTGCTATATTTATTTCTTTATCAATTAATGAACCGATTGAAAGGAAAAAATTAAACTTTAAAGACGGAAAAGCATATTCGCTTGAAGTAATAACAGGCAAAGGAAAAAGTGAAGGCGATTATACCGATATAATTGCCTTAATGATAGCTAATAATGACAATATTGAACTTAAAAATGAAAAAGAATTAGAAAAATATCTCGAACTTCACGCCCAAAGGGGCTTTGAAATTTTAACTTCTTCTTTAAACCCAAACAGTAATATTTTTGAATGGATTAAAGAGGAGTTTCTTAAATAATATCTTGAACATATTCAATAAAGCTATCGATTATTTGCAAGGATTTATACTTTTCAATTATATTTTCGTCAAAAACCAAATACAACAATCTCATTCTATCAAATAAAATAATTTCATTTTTAAAATCTATCTTAGAATAAAATTTATTTTCATAATTTCTAATATCATAAGGAATAATCAATACGGGAATAACAATAGTATCAAAATCTATAAAATTACTTTTAAACTTGTCTAGATCATAAGGCTTTTTTGCCCATTCTTTACCTGTAGCACATTGGCATAAAAATAGTTGTATATTTGATAAATTACTATCATTCCAAAATGGAACCCAAGCAACAATATCTACCCCTCCATCTCCATTATTGTTTTCTAAATATCTATCTTCATATTTTGTTTTATATCCTAATTGTTTTGATAGTTTATCAATTTTTTCTTTTAAACTACCTTGTGAATTAATATTTTTACCAAAATTTTCTATGACTACATTTTTAGAAAAATAGTTATTTAAAATATCAATAGAAAAAGCTTCAAATTCTGTTGTTAATAAATTTTTATCTTTTGAGATGTAACGTTGTAAAGACAATAAAAGTAAAAAAATATATAATTTATGTTTATTGTTTAATTTTTGTTTTAGAATGATACTTTCTTTGTTAACTTCAAAAGGATAAAATTCTTGAAATCTATCTTTTCTGTCTTGCAATAAACTAAACCACTCTTCAATTCTTTTTGTCCATTTATCATTATCATCAATTTTATCATTTTCTAAAAAAATATCAAAAATATCAGAAATAGACACTAAATCATTATTCAATAAGGCTTGTAATTCTACATAATCACAAAAATAGTGGGAATTTTTATACTCTTCATTTGGAGTTAAATTGATATTTTTTATAAACTCCATCCATCACCCTTTGATTCTATATCATTTTTTAAAATTTTACATAAACTTACAATTTCTTTTAGAATATCAATATCATTATCATTATGTTTAACAATTTTATGAATATAACTATGGGCTAATTTTAAATGTTTAAGTGAAGTATCTAATTCAAATGTAGATACCGCTTCAAAGATTGTGTAAGAAATAATGATAGAATACGTAAGAAATAAAGAAAGCAATCCTATAATAAATAAAGGATTTTAACTAAAAACTTAAAAAAACGCACGAGGGGTGCGTAAAAAAGTAACAACTAATTTTCAAAGAGCACTTTAAGAGCTAATTTTAAAGATTGTTTGCTT
>Ga0256837_1001630_pt1 | contig 15192 bp, 16 predicted proteins | sample 4562384metaG_FD_185976 | JGI IMG/M metagenome (GOLD analysis project Ga0256837, IMG submission 185976) | Hydrothermal vent microbial communities from Guaymas Basin, Mexico - 4561-384 | ecosystem: Environmental > Aquatic > Marine > Hydrothermal vents | place: Mexico: Guaymas Basin | collected... | reverse complement strand
ACCACATTCCTAGTCCAGTCATAATTATTACCCCAATAATTATGGTAGCAAATCTTGGTTTGGGCGTATTGTTGGCAGGTTTTAAATCTTTGGGTAATAAATTAATTTCTATCATGCTTTATCCCTAGCCGCCAAACCTAATGCTAAACAATAGCAAGATCCATATTTTTGAATTATGTCTTTATCTATATTTTCATTAATAGTTAATTTGTCATTTAATAGAGGGTTCCATATATATGCAGTTTTGTTTAGAGCATTGCCTAACATTGTGTCAAAATTCGCATAAAGTGAAGCTCCTCCACTAATAGCTAATGTATCAACGTGGTTAGAATATTGATTTTCGTAAAAATCTATACACAATTGAATTTCTTGAGATATTTGTGCTAGTACTGGTTCAACAACAGTGTCTACAACTTCTTGGTTCTGTCCAGGGTCGCATTTGATTGTTTCTGATTCTTCGATAGAGCGGTCAAACGCATCAGAAATAGCTTCTGTAATAGCGTTGCCTGCAGCGGATATTTCACGAGAAAACAATAACTTTTCACCTAATAAAATTGCTACAGATGTTGTTGTTGCTCCCATTTCAATGCGCGCAATGGATCTGTCGGGTTCTGGGCATAGCCATGCAAAAACGTTTCCCAAAGTTAATTCAGCACAGTCTATGATGTCGGCTTTTAATTTTGCATTATTTAAAATTGTTACCCATTCCTCTATTATACTGCGTTTAATAGCTGCCAATAATACTTGCATTTCTCCGTCTTGTTCTTGATTGCCAACTCTTTTGCAATCTAAAACAACATCATCTATGTCAAATGGTATATATTTATCGGCTTCAGTTAAAACGGCTTGACGTATTTTATCATCTGGTAAAGGTGGCATTGCTATGTAACGACTGATTAAATTGTTGCCTTGCAAAGCTGTGCGTACATTATTTCTGTTTAATTTATGCTTATCAAATAGTTCGTTTAAAAAATTTGATAGATTTTCATCAGACTCAGGACGTGTTGTTTCTACAATTTTATTAATTAAAATTTTATCTTTTGAACGTATCATTTCGATAGCTCTTATGTGTGTTGCTCCAAGATCTAGTCCAGTAGTGATGAATTTTTTGCCCATAATATATATTATTTTACGAAGCTTGCAGTTCCTTTGGAAATATTTTTTTATTTTTTTCTATAATTCGCTCTAAAATTAATTCGCCATGATGTATGCGGAGTAATTCGTCAGCAAATGCACGGCTCTCATAAAAATTAAGTGAGCGAATAATTTTTTTGATTTGCGGAATTGTAGAATAGGTTACAGACAAGTGTTTGAGTCCTAGGCCTATAAGTAATTGCGTGTAGGTAATATCGCCACCCATTTCGCCGCAGACGCAAACATCAATATTAAACTTGTTGGCTGCTATTACAATATCTTTAATCATTCTAAGGATGGCAGGGTGATGTGGTGTATACATATGGGCTACCCGTTGATTGCCTCTGTCTACAGCTAGACTGTATTGTATTAAATCATTTGTGCCAATCGAAAAGAAATCTACTTCTTCGGCTAAATCTTCGGCTATATAAACAGCAGAAGGCACTTCCATCATAATGCCGATGCGTATATTTTCATCAAACTTAACTTTTTTACTTTTTAACTCTTTTTTAATTTCATTAATGATTTTTTTTGCAAATAAAATTTCGCTTTTGCGTGAAATCATTGGAATCATCAAGTCGATAGGCCCCGATGCGGAAGCTCTTAATATGGCACGTAATTGTTGTTTAAATAAGTTGGGTTGCTCTATACATAACCGTATGGACCGACACCCTAAAAAGGGGTTGTCTTCTATACCTAATGATGCTGTGAATGGGGATTGCTTATCCGCTCCCAAATCAAATGTGCGTATACATAAGCGTTTTCCATTAAGTGATTTTATAGCTTTTATATAATTTTGATATTGTTCTTCTTCGCAGATTTCATCTATGTGTTTATCCAAAATTAGAAATTCCGTTCGATATAAGCCTATATCTTGCGCTCCGTATGTGATAGCGTTGTCAATTTCGCTGATGAACTCTATATTTGCAGAAATATGTATTTGCCTACCGTCAAAAGTTTCGCAAGGTAGCATGGCGTCTTCTTTTAAATTTCTTTTTGAAATACGATCGGCATAACGTTTCTTTTTGCGATATTGCTCTAACACACTGGGCGTGGGGTCAATAAAAACCACACCTTTACTACCGTCAATGATGATAAATTGGTTTTCTTTTAATTCTTCAGTAATATTGCTAATGCCAACTAACGCTGGTATTTTTAAAGCGCGTGACATAATGGCTGTGTGGCTAGTTGGTCCGCCTGTTTCCACGACTAAACCAAGAATCATTTTAGGATCCATAGATGCTGTTTGAGAAGGTTCTAATCCTTTAGCTACTACAACGCCACTTCTACGCCTGTTGTTTTTGGCGGGACGCTTGCTGTCCAAATTGTTTAATAAACGTTTTTCTATATCGGCAATGTCAGGTGCTCGGTGCGAGAGGTATTCATCGTCCAAAGCAGATAGGGTTTGAATCAATTCTTGCAGAGTTTTATAAACAGCTCTTGAAGCATTGTCTTTATGTTTTTTTATTCTGTCACAAACTTTTTTATGTAATGTAGGATCGCTTAAAATAGCTATATGCGCTTCAAATATTGCTTTATATTTGATGTCGGTTCCGTCTGCAAATCTTGTACCTAATGCTTCTATTTGAGCAATGGTTTTATCAACAGCTTTACGATATTTTAATTCTTCAGCAGGGATTTCTTTGGCAGTGATGGGTCGTAATGGTATATGGCGTTTTTCAGGTTGCAGTAATATTACTTTGCCCATACCTATGCCAGGAGAGACAGGTAGGCCTTTGAGTACTTTCATATTATTCCTTCATGCCAATAAATTGTTACTCTACTTCAAAATTTCCAGCTAATAATTCTGAAATTGAAGAACATGCTTCCTGAGCATCATCTCCACAACACTTCACAGTTAATTCCGTTCCACAGGCGGCTCCCAAAGTCATTAATTCCATAATGCTTTTTGCGTTGACCAGCATACCCTCTTTATTTATTGTAATTTCACTTTTAAATCCGCTGGCACACTCTACTAATTTAGCAGCAGGACGAGCATGAATACCAAATTTGTTTGTAACTATTACTGATTTTGTTATTTCTTCTGACATAATTATCCCATTCGTTGTATCAGCGCGGATGCAACCGCACTTGAATCATGGTGGGCATTTTCCCACCCTTTTACAAAAGAGCCCGAAATAATATTAATTCCAAGTTTTTTTAATTCTTGCAAATCTACCTCGATAGGCTGTGAACCACTTTTAGCATAGGCATTAAGCACCTCTGGTGCAATAGTTTTATTGTTTATTAGTATTGAATCTATCCAATTGTCTTGTCCTGTAATTTTGTATAAGGCTTTAATGTGTTCGGATGAGCTCATATTGGAAGTCTCACCAGGCTCGGTCATAGTATTGCATATATATACCACCTCTGCCGGACTGGCCTTAATAGCATCTAACATTCCATCGACAATTAGATTTGGCAAAATAGAGGTGTATAAAGAACCTGCGCTTAGGATGATTAATTCGGCTTGTTTTAAAGCTTGTTTAATATCTTCTTGTATCATACCAGGCTCGGGCTTTAATTTTAAATTGGTTATTTCTTTATTACGACTGCCTACCTCTACTTCTCCTGTGCTGCGTGTCCCATCGGCATAACTGGCAATTAATGATACTCTTTTTGAGCAGGCTGGTATTACCTTGCCACGGATATTTAATATTAAACTTGTTTGTTCTACGGCTTTGGCAAAATCTCCACTTATTTGATTCATCGCGGCTAAAAATAAATTGCCAAAATTGAATCCTTGCATATCGTTTGTTTCAAAACGATAATTCATTAATTCGCCAAGTTCCTCACCAGAGTCTGCTAACGCTATCAAGCATTGTCTAATATCACCAGGTGGATGCATACTTAAATCCTTGCGTAACATGCCAGAATGACCACCATTGTCGGCGACTGTTACAATTGCGGTTATATTTGAAGTATGTTCTTTTAAGCCTTTTAATAAATTGCTCATGCCAGTGCCACCGCCAAAAACCACAAGTTTAGGCCCTTCGCTTAAGCTAAAACGTTTCATAGCTTTATTTAAGACTTTAGTTTGTTTTTTTGAGCCAGATAATATCTTTAGTAGGGCTTTGACTATACCATTTAACCCGTAGGCAATAATGCTAATGCCTGCCAATGTAAAAATCGGTGATATTATTTTGAAATATTCTTTAGCTTGATCGGTTGAAACTAAAAATAACGAGAATCCTGCACCACCTAGAAAGGTTAGCAAGATTCCCGTGGCCATAAGAACTAGCCATCGTTTAATGTTTAATCCTGGAAAAATCCAGTCGATGGACATTGTTAGCCCCTATATACTATTTATGATTTTTTAACTTTTCTTTTAACTTTGTTAATTGACGTTCTGCCTTATCGTGCAATATGTCAATGGCAGCAAATAAACTTTCTGCTTTTTCAGTTAAAACGAGTGGGTCACGTCCTGGTAGGCTAATGACGGTTTCGATTTCGGCGCTGGTTTTAGCTTCGTTTTCTTCGACTACTACCTTAATACTTTGTATTTTATCATGATACTTTTCTAATCCACCGATTTTTTCAACAATCCTGTCCTGTACTTTACCTGGAACAGTCATGTGTCTTCCTGTGATAGTTACTTCCATAGCATCTCCTTTGCTTATAACTGCGTTTGTCTCAATTATAATGGTCTGAACGATGCTTGTCATCTTTTTTGCCACTTTTACTGAAATTTTAATTAAATAAAATATTAAAGATCTTGTAACTAAATGCCGATAAAGAAAGTAACAAAACTTTTTAAAGGATTTTATAATGAATATCTCTGGATTAGGACGTAATTTAGCCGCGCAAGAGTACGGAAAGGTTGCCAAGAAAAAGAGTAATGATAAGGAATCGGGATTAGCCAAGGAGTCTAAAAAAGCTCCGTCTGATTCTGTCGAGATTTCAAGTCAAGGAAGTCTAGTCTCTAAAGTTGGCAATGCCGGACAAACAGAACGTCAGACAAAAATACAAGGAATAAAAGCAGAAATTGAAGCAGGCACCTACATAACTGAAGAAAAGTTATTTAGTGCTGTTGACTCTGCCATAGACAGTGCCTTGGGTGGTTTGTAAATTTATACCCAAGGTAAGTTTATTTAAATAATCATTTAAATAAAGTGCGTCATTAAGTGCGCAAAACTTTTAGTTGTATTTTTGTTGTTAATATCTATTCTTAACCATTTACATTACCGATCTTAAAAAACAATTTATATTGTAAATATTCTTATATACGTTTATGTAAGAGTTGCAGATCAAAATCGTAACTTATTATAGTTCAATAGGTTACAAGGAGATAAAATGTCATACACACCAATTTCATCAAGTCCACACGATCCAGAGCAAATAGCTTCAGAGCATAACAATCCATTATATCGAATGCGACATTCAATGGCTCATGTATTAGCAACTGCGGTAATGGATTTATTTCCAGAGGCCAAATGTGGTTTTGGCCCCCCAGTAGAGCATGGCTTTTATTATGATTTTGATTTTGGTGAAACCACTTTAGAAGAAGCAGACTTAAAAAAAATTCAAGCTAGAATGAAAAAAATCGTCAAACAAGCCCATGAAATTACTAGGGTAGTGTTGAATCAAGAGGATTCTTTAAAGAAAGCAGACGAATTATCCCAAGACTATAAAAAGTTACAAATCAAAAATTTAGTTGATAAGGGTTTTGATCAGTTTTCTTGGTATCAAATGGGTACATTTAGTGACTTATGTGAAGGTCCTCATGTGGTTAAAACAAGTGATTTACCTTTGGAAGGATTAAAATTAGACAGAATTGCTGGTGCATACTGGATGGGCAATGAAAACAATAAAATGTTGACTAGAATTTATGCTTTATGTTTTGAAACGCGTGCGGAATTAGATGGTTTTTTAAAACGTCGCAAATTGGCAGAAGATCGTGATCATAAAAAATTGGGTAAAGAATTAGAAATATTCTTATTTGATGATTTAGTAGGTAAAGGTTTACCTATGTGGTTGCCAAACGGTAGTGCCATAAGGGATGAAGTAGAAAAATATGCTAAAGAAAAAGAATTTCAATACGGTTATAAAACAGTTGCGACTCCACATATAGCTAAAGCAGATTTGTATCATAAATCTCAGCATTTGCCAGCTTATAGAGAATCGATGTTTCCACCTTTTATTGCCGAAGGGGAAGATGGCAAAAAAGAAGAGTATTTTTTAAAGCCAATGAACTGTCCACACCATCATTTAATGTATGGTTCTCGCCCACGTTCATATCGTGAATTACCGTTGCGTTTTGCAGAATATGGCACTTGTTATAGATATGAGCAGTCTGGAGAATTATCTGGTTTGATTAGGGTTAGGTGTATGACTATGAACGATGCACATATGTATGTGCGTGAAGATCAAATTCGTGATGAATTTAAATCTGTTATGCAAATGTATAATGAGTTTTATGAAACATTTGGTTTGACAGAATATACTTTTAGACTTTCTGTTCGCGGTCAAGAAAATAAATACAAATTTAAGGGTGATTCTGCCATGTGGGATAGAGCAGAAAAAATCTTAGAAGAAGTGTTAGTCGAGATGGATATTCCATTTTATTTTGGTGAGGGCGAAGCGGCTTTTTATGGTCCTAAAGTTGATATTCAGTTTAAAAACTTAATGGGTAGAGAAGAAACGGTTTCGACTATTCAGGTTGATTTTTTGTCTCCAGATAATTTTGAATTAACTTATAATGCCCAAGATGGTAAAGAGCATCGTCCAGTAATTATTCATAGAGCACCCTTGTCTACTCATGAGCGATTTTTAAGTTTCTTATTAGAATATTATGGGGGTGCATTTCCAACTTGGATGGCTCCAGTTCAGCTTTGTATTATACCTGTTGGTGAAATGCATATGGAATATGCTAAAGAAATACAGGCAGAATTGCACAGTATGGGTATCCGTTTAGAAATAGATGATAGCAGTCATAGTTTTAATAAAAAAATCAGAACAAATGTAAAACGAAAAATCCCCGTATTGTTAATTATTGGAGATCGTGAGGTTGAAAATAAAGAAGTTAGCATAAGACGTTACGGTTCTATGGATACTTTTGTAAGTAGTCGCGCGGATTTTATTCAAACCTTTATGGATGAGGTACGCACCCGTAAATTGACAACTAATTTATTGGAGTCGGTTTTATGATAGTTGTTACTGGGGCAGGTGGTTTTATTGGTTCAGCATTAGTTTGGGCATTAAACCAAAGAGGTATTAATGATATCCTTGTGGTCGATTGTTTAGATGACGCTAATAAAAAAGCTAATATCGATAATTTAAATATCACTCAAGTTGTCGATAAGCATACTTTTATTAAACAATTGGACAATTTAAATAATATTGATGCTGTTTTTCACATGGGCGCCTGTTCTTCGACTATGGAGACAGACGCCGAGTATTTACAAAGCAATAACACTGATTATACGGAAACTTTAGCACGCTGGTCATTAAAAAATAATGTACGCTTTATTTATGCTTCATCCGCAGCTACATATGGTGATGGTGAACAGGGTTATGATGACGATATTGATAAATTAGATACGCTTAAACCGTTAAATTTATACGGTCATTCTAAACATAATTTTGATATTATTGCTCGTGATAATGGTTGGCTAGATAAGATAACTGGATTTAAATTTTTTAATGTATTTGGGCCTAATGAATATCATAAGGGCAAAATGGCATCAGTAATTTTGCATGCTTTGCCTCAGGCACAAAAAGGTGAAGTAAAATTGTTTAAATCTTATAAAGATGGTTTTGAAGATGGATGGCAATTACGAGATTTTGTGTATGTTAAAGATGTGGTGGCAGTAATGTTGTATTTTTTTGACAACCCAAATAAAAATGGTTTGTTTAATCTAGGCACAGGTGTTGCCAGAAGTTTTTATGATTTGGCTGCTGGTGTTTTTAAGGCTTTAGGTAAAGAGCCAAATATTACTTATATCGATATGCCAGAGTCATTAAGAGATAAATATCAATATTATACAAAAGCAGAAATATCACGTCTGAGACAAGCGGGGTATACTTCCAAATTTACCACTTTAGAAGATGCTATTTATGAGTATGTGCAAGAATATTTGTTGAATTTTAGGCATTTGTCTTAAAATTATTTTGAACAATGCCAGTTAAAGGATAAAAGATTATTCTAAATTTTTTATCACATATTGTAGCATTATGTCATTAAAATATGAGTTATAATGTTTTATACTACCTCTGGTTTTGCTTTGCAAAATTATAGGTAGTTGTTTTAATTTATTTATTATATTTTGTGGCATTTGGTTGGGATAATATTTAATAGCTTTTAAATAAATATCTCTTTCTTGGCAGTTGCCCAAAGCTTGTAAAAACAAGTTGATACCTAGTGTATAGTTTAATTGTGGCTCAAGATTAAAGTGATGTTTTTTCTTGGGGCGTGTCAATAATTCTTTGTAAATATGTAACCAATTATCGACTGTTGTATCAATATTGTAATTCTGGCAAGCATATTCTTTTGATTGTTTTGATAATGCAAGTCTGTAATTTTTGTCGGTATACAATAATTTTGTTTTTTGTATAAAATCTTTTGTGTCGTTGGCAATTAAACCTGTAACATTATTTTTGATTACGTATGCTTCTGGGCTATTGTCTAAGACTATTTGAGGTACACCTGCGCTCATAGCTTCGATTAAAACTTGTTCACCAGTACCGTAATTACCCTTTGCTAAAGGGTAAATAAACAGGTCTAATTGCGCTAAGATTTGTCTTACATTTTTAACTTTCCCAAGAAAATGAAAGTCTATTTCAGGGGCTTGTATTTTGGCTTCTTCTGCAATAGCTTGATGCTGTTCGCCTCCGCATACAATCACTTTTAAATTAGGTATATTTAGATTTTTACAAATGGATATAAAATTTCGATGCATTTTACAATAGTCGACAGTTCCAATGTATCCAATACAAAATTCAGAATGTTTTTTATTAGTAGTGTTTTCAAAATTATTTGTTCCGGCGCAGGAAAACACATAACGTAAATGTTGTATTTGCCATTTTTTATCTTGTTGTTTAATAGCTTTAGCTTTTAAGCTGTATTTAGATGCGATACAAAATAGTTCTGGAAATTGCAAAACTGCACTATTGAATTGGTAGGGGATATGGCAACCGTTGGGGTGAGACCAAAAAACCATTCTTGCTAGTTTATCTTTGAAAGCGTGCATAAATAGCGAGGTTGCAGGGTGGTTCCAATAATGATAGTGAACAATATCGACATTGCTTATTTTGTCGTGTAACCACTGGCTATCGGCGGTGATGTTTTCGTTAATCTCTATATTAGTTTTTTTGCTCCATTGCCGAGCGTACCCGTTTAGGCTTTCAAAACAAATAAGTTCTTGTTGCCAGTTTTTATTTTTGGATATTTCATCGATTAATATACTAATTACTGTGCCAGCGCCTCCGCCTAAGTGTGGTGCTATATGTAAGATAGTATGCATATATTATGCCTTATTAATAATTTTATTTAATTTTGTAGTGTCCCCCCAAAATGCCATCGGTTCATAATCGGGGTACTTATAAAAGCCTTTGTTTAGTTTGATATTAGAATTTAACTCTAGTTTTTTGTTTTCGACTAATTGATTAATTGAAATAGCAGAGCCAGAGCAAACGTTAATAATGCCATCAATTTGTGCTTTAAAAATTTTTGCCGTATATTTTGCGACAGTTTCTACAGGTAAATAATCGCGTAGCTGTTCGCCTTTAGACATTTTAAATTCGGGGGATTTATTTTTGATAGATGTTTCTAATTGAGCTAGTAATGTCTTAGGCGATTGCCCTTTACCATATATGTAAAAATATCTAAGCCATGTTAATTGGCATTGTTGTTCTGCGCATATTATTTGCAAGCATTTGCGTAAACTATCTTTGGCAATACCGTATGCTGTTGTTGGATTGGTGTGAATATTTTCAGTTAATTTGCCGTTTGTTAATCCGTATTCTAAACAAGTGCCACTGACTAATATGTGTTTCACACCATCTTGTATCATGGTATTTAAAAAGTGTAAATGATTTGGTAGTTCTTGAGTGATATGTATGGCAGATTTGAAATTATTTAATTCTCCCCAAGCTAAATGTATGATTGCATCAGGTTGATTACATTTTTTAAACCATGATTTTTTTGGTTTATTAATGTCTATAACAACTGTTTTTATATGCTTGTCAAAGATAGACTGTAGTTTGACTATATTGCGACTGGCAACTGTGAGATTAAGCTCTGGATACATAGCCAGTTCTTTTACTATGTATTGAGCAATAAACCCCGTTGCGCCGGTAATTAAAATATTTGTCATTTTTTTGAGGCTTCATCCCATAGATGTGTCCAATAGGCCAGCATATCAGGCATAATTCCTTCGGCTAATTTTGCTGCATCAGCTACATCTATACCGCCAGTTAGATTGCAATCGACTGATATGCCCGTTAATGCACCATTTTTGTCTATAGAGAATCCTCGTTGTCGTTTACTTATTTTAATGGTAGCATTATCGCCTGGGTAAGGCGGTATATCATATCTATCCATGCGAATATTGTGTTTTTTGGCTAGTTTTTTAGCATCGTTTAAATTGTCGTAATATGAGGCGGGATCGGTTAATAAGTTTGAAATAACCTGTTGAATTATTCCGGCCATATTTACTTTTATACTATCGTCATCTGGAAACATCCGTTCTTTAACTCTAATCATACTGTCAGCTATACCAATTGGCACCGCTGCCGAATCAATTAAATCTGGGTGGAGTAATTCCCCCATATTTTTTTTACCAAATTCTTTAAGGGACTGTTGCAGAACTTTTTTGCCTTTGCTTCTAAAAAAACATGCGCAACCAGAGCTACTGCCAGAGATGCCATTTACTACTAAAGGCAGACCTGTATAAAACATCATCTCTGTAACAAATAAATTGGCGATGCCAGAGCCTACATCTGGAGAAGTAGCAAAAAAGTAATTACCTGTAATGTCTTTGATTTTATTGACGACTTTTCTGCTAACAAAATTCTTATATGCACAAGGTAATTCGGCAAAGGTAATTTTGGTATCGTAATACATTTGTAGCATTTTGCGAGAATTATGATAACTAGGGACGCCTAATGGCGTTAAGTAAAGCATATTGCCAAGTCCTTCAAAGCCTGTTGAAGGCCAATGATATTGGTGTTTATCCAATTTTAAAATTTCAGCTTTGCTTTTTAAAATCATATCATTGATTATGGTTAAGGTCGATGGCATTAAGCCATCGTCATCGCCTATTACACAGATATAATCACCTTTGCTTTCATTAAGGCATGCTTCAAAATTATCTGGCATTGCCAGTACTTTATGTGTTCGAAAGTATTTTATTTTAGGTGAATTAATAGTGTTTATTAATTCTTTAACCTCTGGACCACCTTGATTATCCATCACAACTATTTCGTAGTTATTGTAATTCATTGCGCTTAAACATCTTAGTGTGCCATCTAGTGTGACAGCGCGATCTCTAGTGGGGACGAGTAATGAAAAGAAAGTTTCTTCCATAGGTAGCTCCGTAAAATACGTGGTATTATTTGTTAAGTGGTTCTTGGTAGACAATAAATTGCTTTACAAGTTTTTGTATTCCACATTTTATGTGCCCTTTAGCTGTAAATGCTGTTGTCCAAAAACCAGGTTTATATGACTTTTGCCATAACACTGCTCCCGTGTCAGTTTTGATTAAGCGCAAGTTGATATAGGCTCCGCTAAAATGTTTATTTGTAATTTCAATGGTGTCGGTATTTCCTATAAAATAGGCAGTAATATGCAATTGTTTGGCAATAATTTTTTGACTTTGAGGTAAGTAAATACTGTCTCCACTAGGTAGTATTGTATGTTCAGCTTGAAATCCTAGTTGCTTTGCGGTATGACTAATTTTTGAGGCAGAAATCACGTTGAATTGATGTCTTTTTAAGGTGTTAATTAATTGATTTGTTGCATAGTTACCATAAGAACCTTTTATTGGCATAACAGCAATAGTCAGTCCGTCTAAAGGAAGATGTTTATGAGGGTTACGATTAAATGTGCAGGCGTTTAAGGTTAAGATGCTAATAATTAATAATATATATTTAGTCATTTGGTTTCCGATTTAATAAAAGTTAATAATAACAGAGATTAGTATATTTTTCTAAGAAAATATTATTATTGATATATGAACTTAATTAATTTAAATATAAGTATTGTCAGTGTATCTATTGTTTGCTCACTGTGTATATATAGGTTATAATGATGTCAAATGTAAATTAAAAGGGGAGCTGTATGGGTGATGAACTTAGAGGGATATATCCAAAAACGTTGGTAACAAATGGGTTGTTGAGTATTGATAAATATAAAGATTATGTACATCAACAAGTTATTAAGGTTAATGCACATAAGCCTGTATTGCCATTGTTTCGTTTTGCTTTGTCAGAGCAGATTTTAGATTTAGAAATTCATGAAAAAATTAAGAAGCAAATGTGTGATAGGTTTAAAAAAATGCGCCTAATGGGTTATTGGCAAAAATAAAAAAACGTAATGATGATATTTTTTGTCAAGTATTAGCAAAGCATAATTTGCTAAGTAAAAATGACATTTCAGAATTACAAAATTTATGCCCAAGTAATGAAACTGGTATGGATTTAAATTTAATAGGCGTTGATATAGAGACGTCTAAACGCATATTTAGGGACTGGAAAAATGCAGGCTTAATGAGGCAGTTGATGGGTTCGGTTTACAATTATGGTCCTAACGCTGATTTGCAAAAAGATATCAAATTATTTTTTGATTATTGGACAAAGCCAGCTACAAAACGTATTCTATTGCGAATGATAGAATCTTGTAAAAACGAGAATAGGAGAAAAGCACATGTCGGTCTTGGGCGATATTTTTAAAAAACAAAACATTGATGAATCTAAATTAATTGAGATAGTGGAGCAATTAAAGTTAAATCCTATGATGGCAATGGGGTTGTTGCAAAGTTTAAATTTACCGCCAGAGGCTATGCAAGAGTTGATGGGGGTTGTGATGACTAACCCAACGGCAATAGATGATTTTGCTCAAGAGTTAGGGGTCTCGCAAGCGGATATAGAAGAATTAAAAAGCAAGTTAAAGCCACAGTAGCTTAGATAAATTGGATTTAGACGACTGTACTGTAATGATTGATGCAATGGGATGTTAAAAGAAAATTGCCAAAAAGATAGTAGAAGCTCGTGCTGATTATATATTTTTACTCAATACAAAGTTGTGGGCTAGATTATCAGGGCTCACTTTTGTTGAATCAGTAAGAATACTTAAGGTGTTATAACCAAGGAAAGGCGATATTTTATTAGTAACCTAAAAAAATAAATTTTCAGATGAAGTAGAGCGTAAAGTTAGAGATAATCGGGGTGTTGAAAATAGCTTACACTGGCGTTTAGATATTACTTTTGGTGAGGACAAGTCTACTATTCGCAAAAAGAATGGCGTGCAAAATATGCATTAATAAAAAAGGTAGCACTTAATCTGTTAAAATCTGATAAAATGAAGGGGAGCGTGCGAGGTAAACGTGTGACCAAAGCCACTGCCATTTTAAAAATTAATCGGTGATTTGAGCGGGGCTTATTTATGTAGAATTAATATTCAACATCGCTTGGTATATCAAACTTTATAAATAGAAAAGATTGTTAAGGCTATTCGTTTGTGTACACATTACAAACAATCTAAACATAATATGTAAGGGTAGATTGTGTTTGCCAAATCGAACTACAATCTTTTACGTCGCATATCCATGATAAAAAACGTGTTTTTTGTGAAACGGGTGTTACTGTTAATTTTGATAGGTTAGGTGTTTTTATGGATGGCTAAGATTATTTTTGTTAAGCTTTAAACAACGTTAAGGTTAATGATAGCAACCGGTGGGCTATATGTATAATATGGCTTTACCTGTTGGGCTAGCTTGCCTAATATAAAGTTTTATTATTTCAAACTTAGGATTACTATGAACTTTTTTGATAAATTGACCAATAAAATACCAACCATTAGTTATGAGTTTTTTCCTCCTAAAACCTCGGCAGGATGGCATACTTTGTATTCGACCTTGGGTGAGGTAAAACAAAAAAATTTAGATTTTATATCAGTTACTTATGGGGCTGGTGGGACTACTAGAGATAAGACTTTATCTTTGGTAGAGCGTATACAAGGTGAATTAGAAATTGATACAATGGCTCATTTAACTTGTGTTGGTCATTCCAAGTCTGAAATACATAGTATTTTAGAAAAACTTTCAGATGCTGGAGTCAAAGCTATTATGGCCTTGCGTGGCGATCCTCCACAGGGTCAGTCTAAATTTACTCCACATCCAGAAGGGTTTGCGTATGCGTCAGAATTAATTGCTTATATCAAAAAGCATTTTGATTTTAAAATAGGTTGCGCTTATTATCCTGAAAAACATAGTGAGGCTATAAGCTTGGATGTGGATATTGAACATTTAAAAATAAAGCAAGATAATGGAGCGGACTTTGCGGCTAGTCAATTGTTTTTTAATAATGAAAAGTTTTATAGTTTTAGAGATAAAGCTATAAAGGCAGGGGTTAATTTGCCATTAACGGCTGGTATTATGCCTGTGTCGTCTATAGGGCAAATGTCTAAATTTCAAGAGATGTGTGCCTGTCAAATACCTGGTGTTTTAAAAGGTATGATGGAGGGTTGTTCTAAGCAAGAGGCCGTAGAGGTCGGTATTGCTTATGCCACTGGTCAATGTGTAGATTTATTAAAAAATGGCATAGCTGGGATTCATTTGTATAGTTTAAATCGTTCACAGGCGGCGGCGTTAATTGTCGAAAATTTGCGTTTAAAAGGTTTTTTGGCAGTTGAATAGGTAAAATTTTCCATATAGGTTTAATTTTCTGTATTTTAAATCTAAATAATGTAAGACGTTGATGTAAACCCTTTATATACAACGTCTTACGGAAATATCAGGTTGGCACGCTCTTTGCTAATAATTAACGAAATTGTTTTTTATTAGTGGGAGCCATTGTGCTTGAGAAACTCGACAAAGAATTATTATTATTTACTCATCGCCT
>Ga0256837_1001629_pt1 | contig 15216 bp, 15 predicted proteins | sample 4562384metaG_FD_185976 | JGI IMG/M metagenome (GOLD analysis project Ga0256837, IMG submission 185976) | Hydrothermal vent microbial communities from Guaymas Basin, Mexico - 4561-384 | ecosystem: Environmental > Aquatic > Marine > Hydrothermal vents | place: Mexico: Guaymas Basin | collected... | reverse complement strand
ACTTATTTTGTATTTTGGTTTTTCGAAAGAGTCAATGTTGTGGAGTTTTTTTCTTTTTCTAAAGATTTCAGTTATTTAATGACAATGACACTCTCGCAGATACATTCGTACAAGAAAACTTTTGAAGATTTCAGAATGGCTTTTAAAGCGAGGGTTGTGAGTATCAGGGATAAAGAAAAAGATTTTATTGCAAATACGTTTAAGTTTTTTTTCAAAAAAGCCATGAAAGATTCGAAAGAACGGACCCTTGCAATGAAGGTGAGGGGATTTTTTGACAGTTGAACCCTCTGAAAAAATGATATTTTTTCAGAGAACACAATTGAGAATGGAGAATTGAGAATTGAGAATGAAAAATTTAATAAATATAAAAAACGGATTTTTTTATTACGAAGATAATGTTGCGCTTGAAAATATAAATTTAGAAATTAAAGAAAAAGAAAAATTAATTCTTTTAGGCAATAACGGGAGCGGTAAATCGACCCTGTTAAGAGTTATGGCAGGGCTTTATTTTTTAAAAAGGGGAGAATACCTTTTTGAAGGTAATCTTGTAAAAAAAAGAAATGTGAAAAAAGATTTCAGAAAAAAAGTCGGTATTCTTTTTCAAAATCCCGATGCGATGATATTTAATCCCACCGTGTATGATGAGATAGCTTTTTCATTAAAAGAATTCGGGTTTGACAATGTTAATGACAGGGTGGTTGAGATTGCAAAAGAGTTCGGTATAGAAAAACTTCTAAAAAAATCTCCTATTGCACTTAGCGGCGGGGAAAAACAAAAAGTAATGCTGGCGTCCGTAATGGTTTATAAACCGAAACTTCTTTTGCTTGACGAACCGACGGCTGCGATGGATCCTAGGACTACGGGATGGCTTATTGATTTTATTTACGAATTGGATATTACTACAGTAATTGCAACGCATGATTTAGCGGTTGCATATGAACTCAGCGACAGGGCGGTTGTAATGAGCGAAGAGCATAAAATTGTGTTTGACGGCGATATGGAAGAGCTTATGAAAAATCTGGATGTATTAATGCAGGCTAATTTAATCCATAAACACAAGCACAGACATAAAAAATTTATACATTCCCACTATCATTTACACTTTTAATAGTCCAAAATATATATAAGAAAATCTTTATTTTAAGTTTTTTTTAAATTTTCAGGGTATAATATCATGAAAGTGATATTGAAAATTATCCAATGGAAAATGTAAAATACATTTTGAAAATTTAAATAAAAAGGAGTCGATATGGCTGAAATTATAAATGAAGATATTAAAAATAATCCGCAATTATCACATAAAGTGCATGTAGTTGAAAAAATTCTTTCTAAAAACAACGCAATGGCTGATGAAATAAGAAAAGAGTTTAACAATCAGAAGATAACTTGTTTTAATATGATGAGTTCTCCAGGAAGCGGTAAAACCACTACTCTTGAAAATTTAGCGGACAGGCTTCCGTATAAATTCGCTGTTATTGAAGGGGACCTTGAAACCAGCAGGGATGCCGAGAGAATAAGAAAAAAAGGTATCTGGTCTTTTCAGCTTCAAACCGGAAGGGCGTGCCATTTGGATGCAAGTATGGTAAAGCACGCATTACCTGAATTTCCTTTTGAGGATGTCGAAATAGCTTTTATTGAAAACGTGGGTAATTTAGTGTGTCCTGCGAGTTATGATGTCGGAGCGCATTACAATATGGTGTTTGTAAGTGTTCCTGAGGGTGATGATAAAATTGAAAAATATCCCGTAATGTTTAGAAAAGCGGATATTGTTGTTATTACAAAAGCGGATATGGTTGAATATTTTGATTTTGATGTAAACAGAGCCGTTGAAAATGCAAGAAAATTAAAACCGGGAGTTCCTGTTGTGTTACTGAACAATAAAACGGGAGAAGGTCTTGATGAAATAATCGAATGGATTAAGCAAAAAAGAGAAGAACATTTAAAATTAATTGAGAATTGAGAATGGAGAATTAAAAGGAGAAATTATGTGTTTGGCGATACCTAGTAAGGTTTTGAGTATAGATGAAAATAATGTTGCGGAAGTTGATACCCTTGGGGTTAAAAGGGCTGTGAGCCTTGATTTAATCCAGGAAGAAGTGAAGCCGGGTGATTATGTTTTGATTCATGTAGGCTATGCCATGGGAAAAATTGATGAGAAAGAAGCACTTGAGAGCATAGAAGTGTATAAAATGCTCGCAGATGCCGCAATGAAGGATGATTTTGCGATTGACCCCGAACGGCTTGTAAGTGAGGACGGACCGTTATTGTATAAACCCGAAGAAGATGAAAAGAAATGAAAACGGAAAATTTAACTTTAAAAGATCTTTATTTTAAATTCCGCGATCCGGAAGCTATGAAAAATTTTGCAAATCTGATTAAAAAAGAAGCAAAAAATTTAAAAGAACCTATGAGGGTTATGGAAATATGCGGAGGGCATACGCATACTATTATGAAATACGGAATAAAGCAACTACTTCCTGAAAATATCGAATTTATTCACGGTCCGGGATGTCCTGTATGTGTTATGCCGAAAGAAAGAATAGACCATGCAATCGAGCTTGCAAAACAGGAAGGCGTAATTCTGGCTACTCTCGGAGATATGATAAGGGTTCCGGGAAGCAAGGGAAGCCTGGCGAAAGTGAGGGCGGAAGGTGCGGATGTTCGACCTCTTCATTCGACACTGGATGTGCTTAAAATTGCAAAAGAAAATCCTGATAAAAAGGTTGTGTTTTTTGCAATAGGATTCGAAACAACGACTCCTATGACTGCGGCACTGATGGAAAAAGCCTTTAAAGAAGGTATTAAGAATATTTATTATCATATAAATCATGTGTTAACGCCACCTCCGGTGAAATCTATAATGGGAAGCGGAGAGGCCAGAATAAATACATTTATAGGTCCAAGTCATGTTAGTGTAATAACGGGTGCCAAAGTCTATCAGTTTTTAGTTAACAATTACAATACTCCGGTAGTGGTTGCCGGGTTTGAACCTGTGGATGTGATGGAAAGTATTTTAATGCTTGTGCGTCAGAAGCTAAATAATGAACCGAAAATTGAAATTCAATATAAACGTGCCGCTACTTGGGATGGAAATGTATTAGCGCAAAAAATGATAGATAAATATATGGATGTTAGGGATACATTCAGATGGAGGGGACTTGGCGATATTCCAAAAAGCGCGCTTAAATTAAGAGACGAATACTCTGAGTTTGATGCTGAAAAAATATTTGCCGATATTTTACCAAAAGAACCTATTGATGACCATAAACTTTGTATATGCGGAAAAATATTAAAAGGACTTGCGAAACCGACAGACTGTAAAGCTTTCGGAAAGGCATGTACTCCGAGCAGTCCGCTTGGGAGCTGTATGGTAAGTGACGAAGGTGCGTGCAATGCCTATTACAGATACGCAAGGTAAGTGTAAAATTAAAAATGAAAAGTTAAAAATTATAATTTAAAAGGAAGAGAATGAAACTGACATTGGCATACGGCGGTGGCGGAGAAGAGACTAATAAACTTATCCATGAGCTGTTTTATAAAAACTTTTCAAATCCGGTCCTTGAAAGTGCGGAAGACGCCGCTGTGGTTGAACTAAACGGAAAAACGGCGTTCACAACCGATAGTTTTACGGTAAGTCCCGTGTTTTTTAACGGAGGAAATATAGGAAAGCTTGCTATTGCCGGGACATGTAACGATCTCGCTATGATGGGGGCAAAGCCCCAGTATATCAGTTGCGGTTTTATGATTGAAGAAGGTTTTGAATTTGATAAACTGGAAAAAATTGTAAAAACGATGGCGGACGAACTTAAAAAAGTAGGTGCAAAAATAGTATGCGGAGATACAAAAGTCGTTCCGGCGGGAAGCGTGGATAAAATATTTATAAATACAAGCGGTATCGGAGAAATTATAAAAGACAATATAAGCGCACACAACCTGCAAGAGGGTGATATGGTTATCGTAAGCCGTGATATCGGCAGACACGGAACCGTTGTAATGGCTCACAGATACGATGTTGATACGGATATAAACACCGACTGTAAAGTGTTGTGGGATGAGGTGAAGGCTTTGATAGACGCGGATATAGATATTAAAGCTTTAAGAGACGCTACAAGAGGCGGTTTAAGTGCTGTATTGAATGAATGGGCGGATTCCAGCGGTGTGGGAATAGAAGTCGAAGAAGACAAGATTCCTGTAAGCGATGAAGTAATCGGACTTTGTGAAATATTCGGATTTGAACCTTTGGATTTAGCAAACGAAGGGACGTTTATTGTAGCCGTTGGTAAAAATGACGCACAAAAAGCCGAAGAAATATTAAAAAAGTTCAATAATCAGGCTACAATAATAGGTTCGGTTACAAGTGATAAAAAAGTAACTTTAAAATCACCTTGGGGAAGTAAAAGATATATAGAGCTTCCAAAAGGCGAACTGTTACCTAGAATCTGTTAAGGAGTTTTATGGAAAAGCAAGAAAATATTGTAAAAATGTTTGATTCAATTTCGAAAAGATATGATTTTGTAAACAGGGTTTTAACTTTCGGAGTTGATAAAAAATGGCGTGAAAAGGCTATAAAAGATGCTCTTGCGAGTATTAATAAAAATGAAATCAAAATACTTGATGTTGCCTGCGGCACTGGTGATATGATTGAAATATGGCAAAAAGAAGCTGACAAAAAAGGAATAACAGCGGAAATTTCCGGACTAGATCCAAGCAAAGGAATGCTTGAAGTTGCAAAAAAAAGATTTGAAGATATGAAATTTTATAATGCATATGCAACTGAAATACCTTGCGAAAATAATTTTTTGGACGGCATCAGTATTTCGTTCGGTATAAGGAATGTGTTGGAAATCCAAAAAGCCATAAGCGAATTTTACAGGGTGTTAAAAAAAGACGGTATTGTATTGGTTCTTGAATTTGTCAGAGCTGAAAATCCCAATATGTTTAGAAAATGTGTCGATTTTTATTCAAATAAATTTCTCCCTAAGATTGGTGGGGTGTTAAGCCAAAACAAAGAGGCTTATGAATATCTCCCAAATTCGATAGAAAATTTCTATACACCGGAAGAATTAAAAAATCTGTTTGAAAAAGTCGGCTTTGAGAGTGTAAAAATTGACAGTTTCAATTTCGGACAGGTAGGGGTTTTTATATTCAAAAAAGTAAAATAGGGCGGTTTATCCCCCACCTACGAAATTAAGAGCTTCCACTTTATCGTTGTTTTGGAGGCTGAATCTGCTCCATTCCTCTTTTTTTACTATTTTCATATTAACCGCAACCGCCATTGTTTTTTCAAGCACCTTCAAATCTTCTAAAAGCTCTTTTATATTAGTGTTTTGTTTGATTTTTTTTTCGTGTCCGTTAATTGTTATATTAATTAATTTTTCACTCTCCATTCTCAATTCTCCATTATAATGTAATTTCTTTAATGTCTGCAATATCAAGGAATTCTTTATATATTGATGCGATTAGGCTTTTTCTGTTATTTTTTATTTTTTCATCTTCAACATTTACCATGACATTGTCAAAAAAGCTGTCAATAAGGGGCTTGAGTGAAACTAAAAAGTCAAGTTTTTCTTCAAGATTTTGTATTTTTTTAACTTTTTTAAATTCATCCCAGAGGGCTTTTTCCTCTTCTTTTTCAAAAGTATTTTCATCTACATTTATTGAATTTAAATCAAAATCTCGCACAATGTTTGCAACCCTTTTGAATGTGGTTGAAAGCTCTTTGAATTCGCTTGAATTTACCATTTCGTTAATTAGTTTAACTTTTTTATCAATTTCTTTTAAATTACTCTCTCCCGTAGCCAAAACGCTTCTTATAACCGAAGGGTTTACATCGTAAAATTTATAAAGTCTTTCAAAAATAAAATCTGTTAACTGATTTGTGTCAAATTCTTTGTAATTATTTTTTAATTCATTAATAATTTCTTTAATATCAAGAGGAATATTGTTTTCGTTGGCTATTTTAATAATATAATTTGCCGCACGTCTGAGTCCGAACGGGTCTTTGTTCCCTTTCGGAGTTTTCCCTATACTGAAAAGCGCCATTAACGTATCAAGATTTCTGGCTATATTTAAAAGAGCTGAAATTTTATTGCTTGCTGTATCGGTATACTGTTCTTTAATTGCCGTTGCTGTTTCTTCGTCAATTCCGGCTGCTTTTGCATAATAATACCCCATAATTCCCTGAAGTTCCGTAAACTCATAAACCATTTCCGTTAAAAGATCTGCTTTTGCAAGGTTTACTGCTTTTAGGAGTTTGTCCTTATCCTCGTCAAATTTATCCGCTAAAATTTCGGCTGTTTTTTCTTCTCTTTTAACTTTATCGTATACGCTTCCGAGTCCGTCCATATAAACGATATCTTTAAGCCCTTCTGTCTCAAGGCCGTTTTTAAGGTCGTTTTGCCAGAAAAACAGGGCGTCTGATAATCTGGCCCTTAAAACTTTTTCGTTTCCGGAGGTAATTTTGGAAAAGTTATTGGTATAGGCATTGCTGACAACCACGAATGCGTTTGAGAGTTTGCCGTTTTTATATACCGGGAAGTATCTTTGGTGTTCTTTCATTGATGTAATAATAACTTCCGGAGGAAGTATCAGAAACTCTTCATCGAATTTACCCAGAAGCGGTGTAGGATATTCCGTAATAGCTACGATTTCTGCAAGCAAATCTTCATCAACTTCAACTTTTATATCGTTTTCTTGTTCGAGTTTTTCAATTTGGCTTAAAATTTTTGCTTTTCTTTCGTCCTGATAAAGAATTACTCCATGTTTGTCGAGTTTGCAGAAATAATCTCCTACATATGTGAGCTCAATATTTTCTTTAAAAATTCTGTGAGGTTTTGTAATGTTTGAGGATTTAACGCAGTATGCTTCAAATTCAATTGTTTCGTCTTCAAACATACATAGTATCCATCTAACAGGTCTTATAAATTCGGATTCGCATTTTCCCCATTTCATAGTTTTACCGAAATTAAGAGAATCAAGCCACTCTTTTATCATTATAGGTAAAAGTTCTTTTGCTTCTTTTCCTTTTACCTCTTTTTGAAAATATGCAAATTCTTTATTGCCCTTTGATTTGAAAGTGACTTCTTCGGGTGAGATACCGCATTTTTTTGCAAATCCTTCAAGGGCTTTTGGGTTTTTTTCAATGATTTCTTTTGGGGCTCCCCAGATTTCTTCAGTTTTGTCTTCCTGCTTTACAGGGAATTCCCTGTGCCACAGAATCAGTCTTCTGGGTGTGAAGTAAAAACTGAAATTTGTTTTTAAGTCCTGTTTTTCTAAAATATCAAGCCATTTTTTTTCAATATTCGGAAGCTCTTTTAAAAGGGGTATTGCAGGAAGCTCTTCAACTCCTATTTCTATCAGTAAAGGTTTTAACATGGTTTGCCTTTTTATTTGTAATTTTAGCAAAATTGTTGATACAATATAGATAATTTACAAAAAAGGATAAAAATGAAATCGCATGTTTATGAAATGAAAATTAAAGTAAGCACCGGAGATATTGATTTTAACGGACATGTGAATAATCTCAGATATCTGGAATGGATGATAAATTCGGCTGTTGAGCATTCGGAAAGTCTTGGGTTTGATCCTGAAACTTATAAAAAAATCGGCTCTACATGGTTTGCCAAATCACATCATATAGAATATAAGTTTCCGGCATTCGAGGGTGATGAACTGATGCTTAAAACCTGGGTTGATGAAGTAGGTAAAATCACATCTGTAAGAAAATATGAAATATATAAAAACAACAAGCTTATAACATACGGACAGACTGAGTGGATTTTTGTGGATATAAATTCCCACAGACCCAAAAGAATTCCAAAAGAGGTTATTGAAAAATATTTTGTGTAATCATCTGTTTTCGTATTTTTTGAGTTTTTCTTTTAATTCGTCTATTTCTTTTTCGAGATCCTGCTTTTTTTCTTCATTTATTTTTGTTAGTGCAGATGCAATAATACCGGCAGGGACACTGACTATTCCGAGCCCTATTAAGAGAATAATTGTTGTGAATATTTTCCCTCCCGGGGTAATCGGGTAAACATCTCCGTATCCAACTGTTGTTAAAGTGGCGACAGCCCACCACATGGAAGCAAATACGCTTGGGAAGTTTTGAGGCTGGGCTTCGTGTTCAAAAAAATATATACCCACGGCCGATAGATAAAACAGAATAAGTGTAAAGAATAAAAAAATTAAAAATTCTTCTTTTGATTCGTAAAATGCGGTTTTAAAATTAAGTATGCTTTTATTGTATCTGCCGAGTTTAAACAGTCTGAATACACGGAGAATGCGAAGTATTTTAACAACTTGTAAATCGCTTGCAAATGATAGATAAAACGGAAGAACGGCAAGTAAATCAATCATACCGTAAAAACTGAAAATATATTTGAATTTAGATTTTGCCACGTAAATTCTTAAAAGATATTCAATACTGAATATAACAGTTGTAATTAATTCTATCGCTTTTATGGTTTTTTGTATCTGAATATTTAAATCAGGTATTGTTGATATGGAAAAATTAAGAATGGATATGATTACCATTATCTGAATTGTAATGTTGAAAATTTTACTTTCTTTTGAAGTGTTAAATTCAACTGTTTTTGTTAAAAAAGCTTTAATTTTCATACATAACCTTGCCAGAGTGTGTATTGTTTAAAAGAATTTTGATTATAACATAAAATTATTATATTGTTTTCAAAAATTCCAACAAACCTTTTATTATATCTTGCGGTGTCGGAGGACACCCAGGGATATAATGATCAATTTTTAAATCATTTCCCTTTATAGCGTATGTTTTTTCAAAAACACCCAAATCTCGGACGCAGTCTCCTATGGCGATTACCCATTTCGGGTTTGGCATTTGCTTATAACAGTCTATTGCATGGGTATACATATTCATTGTCATTACCCCGCTTAAAAACATTACATCAGCGTGTCTCGGGCTTGCCACAAAATGAATTCCAAGCCTTCCAAGGTCATAATACGGGTTTGAAAGAGCATTGCATTCGGCTTCACAGGCGTTGCAGCTGCCGCTGTCCACCATTCTGATAGCGAGACTTCCTGCAAAATGTTTTTTGACTTTATCTTTTATAGATTTTTTTATCTTTTCAAGTTCTTTGTCAAATTCCAAATTCTCTGTAAGAATTCCTGTTTTTATTCTTTTTTCCCAGAATTTCAGCATTTTAGTCCTTTACAAATCATTTCCGGCATAACTTAAATCAAAACTTTTATTAATAAGCGGAAAATCGGCAATAATGTCTTTATAAATAGTGGTATGAAACGCCTGCCAGTTTATATGCGACGGGTCTCGGACGTAAAATCTCTCAACCGTTCCGTTTTTAATTTTCATATACATAAACAGCTCTCCGATAGAACTTTCCGTAAAGCTCATATATTCACCGTCTTTAAACTCTTTAATGCAAAGTTTTTCGTTTTTGCCGGTTTTAAAGTTTTTAATCATTTCGATTGAATTTAAAATTTCTTTTATTCTAACCATAAATCTGTCTGCTACTTCGCCCTTTTTGCCAAGTTGCATTTTAAACCCGAAGTTTTTATAAAAATCATTATCCCTTCTATCCAGTTTAATTCCGCTGGCTCTTGCTCCAATTCCCACTACTCCGTATTTTAAGGCTTTTTCTTTGCTTAAAGCCCCGGTTGTGTTGAATCTGTCCCAAACGCTTGCGATATCTTCTATCCAATCTTCAAAAAACTCAACTTCTTTTTTAAGGTGACTCACAAAATCAATCAGTGTTTCGTAATCAAGTTCAATTTCTTCTTTTATAGCTCCAAATCCAAATCTGTGCCCCGTTATTTTTGCCATAACCCTTCTTGCGTCTTCCGCTAATTTACTCATAAATGCAAGGGCGGGTGCAAATCCCGCATCATTGGGAATGGCTCCTAAATCTGTTAAATGGTGGATAATTCTTTCAAGTTCAAGCACGGTGAAATATTTTTGTTTTAAAGAAGAGGGAATTTGGCTTTCACCTGCCTGAGATAAAATATCCGTAAAAGCGATTTGATAAGCGATACTTTCATTTGCACTAATTCTTTCAACCAGTTTTTTAATTTCTTTTGGCTTTTTACCTTCAACCATCTTTTCTATTCCGCGGTATTTGTAAAAATGCCTTACTTCAAGATGCAGTATTCTTTCTCCTGCTTGTGAAAATTGAAAATGACCTGGTTCTATGATACCTGCGTGTATTGGCCCGACGGGCACTGTAAAAACATTGTCTCCTTCTATTTCCTCATATTTGTAAGGTTTGAAATCGTCAAATTCAATGTCTTTTTTTTCAAAATCTTTTCTTAAAGGATAGATGTTTTTTGGAAATCTTTCATGCTTTACAAGAGGTCTTTTATCAAACGCACCTTCAAATTCAATGCCAAACTCATCTCTTATTTTTCTCTCCATCCAGATAGCCGCCGGGTATTTTGGCATTAAAGATTGAACGACCGGATTTTTTTTATCTATTTTTTGACGTTCGATTTTTTTATCAAATACATCCACTATTTCAAAATCTTTTTTGTTATCAAGTGCAAATCTTGCAATCAGTCTCATCTTACAATCCCTTCGATAAATTCAAAACTTTGGGGTAAAAGAAGTAAAGCTGTGCTTACAAAAAGAATTAAAACGGCAATTGTTTCGCTTTTATATATTTTTTTTTGGGAATTGTCTCCTACATAAACCATATCTTGATAAATGTGAACGAATTTGTAAAAAATAATACTTAAAAGCCCTAAAAGTGTAAAAATTCCAATTAGCATCAAAATAAAATAATTTGAATCTTTTGCAATGTCAATCATAGCTTTAAACCCGTAAATTTCACTGAAAAACATAGGACTCGGAGGCAGGGATATAACACCTAAAAAGAGTGCAGAAACCATTAAGGCGGCAAATTTGTTCATATTTTTTAAAGCACCTCTAAAAAGGTATTTTTTGTTTTGTTCCAAAACGGAAGAGCTTATAAAAAGTCCAGGTTTCATAAAGGCGTGAGCCGCAAAATGAAGCAGAGCTGCAAAATATCCTCCGCTTATCCAAAATAAGGCAATCAAGCTCATATGCTCTATTCCGGAAAGTGAAAAAAGACGGACAAAATCTTTTGCTCTGTAAATAAGAAAACTTATAAAAAAGAGAGTAAACAGAATATATACATATCCGATACCGATTAAATGTGAATAGTTTGTATGCTTTTCAATCTCTGAAAATCTAAAAAAACCCAAAATTATCGCACTCTCTAATATTCCACTAAAAAGAGCCCCCACCTGGTAAATTGAAGCCCTCTCAATATCTGCAAGCCATAAATTCATAGGGAAAAAACCCATTTTAATAAACATTCCGACAATAACAAACAAAAATCCAAGTTCAAAGAGATAATCATTTATTTTTTGTGTATTGTGCATAAGTGCATAGAAATTCATAGCTTTATCACCCAGAACCCCTTTGCTTGAAGCGTAAATTAAAATAATTCCAAAAAGTATTAAAGAAATGGCAATAGCTCCCACTACCAAGTATCTCCAAGCCTCTATATCCGCTTCTTTGCTGACTTTTACCTTAATCATATAAACGGTTGAAAGTGTTGCAAATTCAAGCCCGACCCAGTATAGTCCCATATTGTTTGAAAGAATTGAAATAATAATTCCTATCCAGAATACCGCAAAAAATCTGTAAAACCTGTTTATGGATTTTTCATTGAGATTTATTCTTTTCGGCAGAGAAATCATAGATACAAAAACGGCAACGGCTACTATTGAAGATACCGCTAAAACAAATCCCCCGAGTTTATCTACAAAAAAGTAGTTATTTACAAGAGGATGAAAAAAGACATATATAACCCCAATTGCGATAGTTGAAGAAATTAGCGCCATAACAGTCCTGTTGACTTTAAAAAAACTTAAAATAAAAATCAAAACAGGCGGGATAAAAAGAAATTCCATTTATTCTCCTTGATATTTAAAAAGTAGATTGATTATTAAAATAAACATCATCAAATCGAAAAAAATTCCAAGTTCTATAAGCATAGGCATTCCGTTTGTAGAGACTATTCCAAGCAGAAAAAGAGCGTTTTCCATAAATAAAAAGCCGATAATTTTAGCAATCATTCTTTTGTGCTCCATTATCAAAAGCAGTGATAAAAATAATGAGCTTATTGCAATCGCTACAAAATTCGGGTGTGTTGAAAACGTTATTAAAACAGGTGTTATCAGATAATATGTAAATACCAAAATTATCGGCACAAGAATTGTAAGATACTGTATTTTCATAATCGGTGTGATATCTCTTGAAATATTGAATGTTAAAGTTATCTTTTTAAGCACCGTAGGGATTATTATAAATTTAATTATTATTGTAATTATTCCCATAATTACAAGTTCATTAAGTGAGTAAATTTTCCCTATTACAATGCCTATTAATCCCAAAATAAGGGAATTGATTCCATACCAGAAATAAAGTCTGAAAAGCCTGTTTGTAAAAAGTGACGTAATCAACGTCGCTATAAAAAAACCTATTAAAACATTTATCATTTTATTCTCCTACCACATAATAGATAAATAATGACAAAAATCCGAAAATTATTGCAATTCCAAGGAGATTCGGGACTTTAAAGAGTCTGAGTTTCGCCGTATTGACTTCAATAAAAGCCACGGCGATTGAAACCAAAACAAGTTTTGCGATAAACACCAAAACGGCTAAACACCAGCAATGATTTATTCCAAACGGAAAGAATAAAGATACGAAAAGTGTAGCAAATACGGCAAATTTAAGAGCACTTGCCGTTTCTATAAGCATTAGATTTGTTCCACTGGCTTCCAAAATCATAGCTTCATGAACCATTGTAAGTTCAAGGTGGGTTTCCGGATTGTCTACAGGAACTCTTCCGTTTTCAGCAATTAAAATAATAAAAAAGCTAATTGCCGCCAAGATAAAACTTGCAGCATGATTAATATCAAAATAAGTGTTTAAATTCAAAACCGCACCTGAAACACCGATGCTTTTTCCTATAAGAGAGATACTGAAAATTGTCAAAATCATAGCCGGTTCCACAAGTGCGGAAATAAACGCTTCACGGCTGCTTCCTATTCCTCCGAAAGCACTTGCACTGTCGAGTCCTAAAAGCATAAGAAAAAAAGTCGAAAGAGATAAAAGCCCTGTAATGGTAAAAGCGTCTATAAATGAAATGTAAAAACTTCCATGAAAAACGGGAGGCATTAAAAATACTACCATAATAATCGGACCTAAAACCATAAATACCGCAATTCTACTGATTATGCTTGATTCTTTTGCGTAAATTACTTCTTTCCGGATTAATTTCATATAGTTGATATAAGGTTGAAAAGGTGAGAGAGGCTTTTTAAATAAAAGATACATTTTTATCGATTTTGTAAGTCCCTGTAAAAAAGGAGCGATAAGGAAAATTATAAAAATAGTCAACATATAATTTATCATTTCTCATCTCCGAAAATGAATTTATAAAAAATCGCCATTACAACAATTTCCAGCAGAATATTTCCCCAATTGAATTCTTTGTAAAATACTCTGAAACTAAAAAGCGCAAAAATTAAAAGCATAAAAATAAGACTTGAATATTTGTTTCTCTCAAAATGAGAGATTTTGTAAACAAAATAGCTTAAATAGTTTAGTCCTTTTACTACATTATCGTATAAACTTTTTTCAAAAAGAGGTTTAATATGAACCTCATATAAAGATGAAGAAAATTTTGTTTTATGTCCGGCAAGTGTTTGAATGTGGGTATGCACTTCCGGTTTATAGAGCCATTTAAAAAATCTTCTGATAGGTCCTGCAAACCCTGTGGCTGAATACTGGCTTTTAGGGGTTGTATTGTATCCGCAAGCCCATGTGTGGCAGATTCTGGTTTTCGGATTTAAATATTTATAAAACGCATATATTGCAAACACCGTAATAAAAAGACCTGCCAAAATAAGCAAAGGTGCCACGGCTCCGTTCGGATTAAGTGAATGCATAACCCAGATGTTTTTAAAGAGTTTATGGTAAATATCCGCAATTGGCAGTGAATAGTTAATGAGTTTTATAAAAAAAGGCATAAAAAGCATAAGCGAAATTACAACCGTCGCCATTAAAATTTGTCCTATTATCATAAGTTTATTTACTTCTTTTGCATGTTTTGCATTCTCACTTCTGGCAAGGCCTAAGAATGTAATTCCAAACGCTTTAACAAAACAGGCTATTGCAAGTCCTCCTGTCAGGGCAAGTGCGAAAATAGCAAAAGGAAATGAAAGTTTTAGCACAAGATTATTAATGCCGCTTGAGCTAAGCATACTCTGAAATATCATCCACTCGCTTAAAAATCCGTTTGTAGGAGGAAGGGCGGAGATTGAAATTGCCGCAATTAAAAACATAAAAGCTGTTATGGGCATAGATTTTATAAGTCCGCCGTAACTTTCGATGTTTTTGGTGTGAGTTGAATATAACACGCTTCCCGCACTCATAAAAAGAAGAGATTTGAAACTCATATGATTGAACGTATGGAAAAGCGCAGCTATAAAAGCAAAAGCTGCTAATTCGGGAAGTTTTAGGTATGTAAATATCATGCCAACCCCGATGCCTATTAAAATAATCCCTATGTTTTCAATCGAATGGTTGGCAAGCAGAGCCTTTATGTCATGACTTGCGAGTGCGTATAAAACACCCACTAAACTTGAAAGTGCCCCGAGGGCTAAAATAATAACACCCCACTCAATCTGCCAGTTATGAATAATAAAAAGAAATCTTAAAAACGCATAAATGGCTACCTTCAACATAACACCGCTCATAAGAGCAGACACGGGTGAAGGCGCCGCCGGGTGGGCGTAGGGAAGCCATACGTGAAGAGGTACGACTCCGGCTTTACTTAAAAATCCGACTGTAATTAATAAAAACAGCAAAGTAGGGTATTTAAAATTTTCAGCCAAATCAGATAAAGAGTTAAAATCCGTAAATAATGAATCGCCTCCAAGCATCAAAAAAAACATTAAAATAAAAACAAACCCGAAATGCGTCATAAAAAAATAAAACCTTCCGGCTTTTACCGCTTCATCAGTAGGTTCTGTCAATATCAACTGCCAGCTTGAAAGACTCATAAGCTCCCAAAAAAACAAAAAAGGAAGTATTTCATTTGATAAAACAACACCTATCATTGAAAAAACAAAGGTAAAATAGTGTATAAGAAAATATGTTTTTCTTTTTATGTGAGATAAATATCCAGCCAT
>Ga0256837_1001628_pt1 | contig 15218 bp, 15 predicted proteins | sample 4562384metaG_FD_185976 | JGI IMG/M metagenome (GOLD analysis project Ga0256837, IMG submission 185976) | Hydrothermal vent microbial communities from Guaymas Basin, Mexico - 4561-384 | ecosystem: Environmental > Aquatic > Marine > Hydrothermal vents | place: Mexico: Guaymas Basin | collected... | reverse complement strand
AATCACGAATATATAATATTATAAAGGATAATCAATATGGCAAAATCAAAAGAACATAGTTTTGATATATCAGCAAAACTAGATATGCAAGAGATGAAAAACGCACTAATACAAGCACAAAAAGAAGTAGACAATAGATACGACTTCAAAGGTGAAACAAAAGAGTACGACTTAAATATGAATGCAAAAACTTTAACAGTACTTGCAAATAGTGATAATAAAGTAGATGCTATGAAAGATATACTTATTTCAAAAATGAATAAAAGAGGTGTTTCTATAAACTCTTTAGAAGAGGTAAAAGCAGAAGATGCAAGTGGTGGAAAAAGAAAATTTACTTATAAAATAGTAGATACAATCGAATCAGATGAAGCAAAAACTATCCAAAAAGAGATCAAAGGTTTAAAGCTAAAAGTAAGTGCAGTAAATCAAGGTGATGAGATAAGAGTAAGTGGAAAAAATCTTGATGACTTACAAAAAGTGATGGCACATTTAAAATCACTTGAACTAAAAGCACCATTAGTGTTTGATAACTTTAGATAAAATAAGAAAGTAGAAAATATATGTTTGATAAAAGTATAAAAGCTTACGAAGAAGCAAAACAAGTAATACCTGGTGGAGTTGATTCTCCTGTTAGAGCATTTGCTGGAGTAATAGGTACACCACCATTTATAAGTAAAGGTGAGGGTTCATTTATTTATGATATAGATGGAAACAAATACCTAGACTTTGTACAATCATGGGGTCCTCTTATATTTGGACATGCAAATAAACAAATAGAAGATGTAGTTATAAATACAGTTAAAAATGGTCTATCATTTGGAGCACCTACTGAGCTTGAAACTGCATTGGCAAATGAAATAGTAGATATGTTTGATAATATCGATAAAGTTAGATTTGTAAGTAGTGGTACTGAAGCTGTTATGTCTGCTATTAGACTAGCAAGGGGAGTTACTGGCAAAGATAATATTATTAAATTTGAAGGTTGTTACCATGGACATAGTGATTCACTTCTTGTAAGTGCAGGTTCTGGTCTTGCTACTTTTGGAAAACCAAGTAGCCCAGGAGTTCCAGCAGATCTTATTAAACATACAATATTAAGTGAATACAATAATATTGCTGCACTTGAAGAGTGTTTTGCAAACAATAGTGATATCGCCTGTATTATTATTGAACCAATTGCAGGAAATATGGGACTAGTACCAGCATCACAAGAGTTTTTAACTAAATGTAGAGAGCTTTGTGATAAGCATAATACACTATTAATATTTGATGAAGTAATGACAGGATTTAGAGCATCTTTAAATGGTGCTAGTGGAATAGTAAATACAAAAGCAGATATTATTACATTTGGTAAGGTAATAGGAGCTGGTATGCCAGTAGGTGCTTTTGCTGCTTCAAAAGAGATCATGAATCATCTTAGTCCAGATGGTGCAGTTTATCAAGCAGGAACTTTAAGTGGAAATCCAGTTGCTATGGCAGCAGGTCTAAAATCACTTCAAATGTTAAAAGCAAATCCAAGTATATATGAAGAATTAAATAGTAAAGCAACTAGACTTGTAAATGGTCTAAAAGAACAAGCGAGTAAATTTAATATCCCTTTACAAATCAACACTAGAGGTTCTATGTTTGGATTCTTCTTCAATGAAAATGTTTGTGTAAATATGAAAGAGGTTGGAACTTGTGATTTTGATGCATTTGCACTATTTCACAATGAAATGCTAAAAAGAGGTTTTTATTTTGCTTGTAGTCAATATGAAGCAGGATTTATATGTACTACTATGACAAATGATGATATAGACTCTTGTATAAATGCAAGTGCTGAAGTATTTAAAATATTAAGTGAAAATAAATAATGTCACAAGATAATCAAGAAGAAAAACAAACTACTAAACCAAAACATCAAGACAAAGTTGAAGCTTTAGATAACCTATCTTTAGGTATATCTATGGTTGTTGCTATTATATTAGGTGTTGCTATTGGATTAGGTCTTAAATCTTGGACTGGATACTCATGGACACTATGGCTTGGAGTATTTTGGGGAATAGCTGCAGCTATTTTAAATGTATATAAAGCATACTCAAGAGCGCAAAAAGGTTTCAAAGAACTTGAAAATGATCCAAAGTATAAGTATATGAGAGAACACGGTTACAACAGTAAAGACGACGATGACTAAAAATTTATTTTTTACTTTTATGTATATAAATATTGCTGTAATATTTATATGTATATTTACTTCAAATTATTCATGGCTTATAAATATAGAAGTTGCTTTTATTTCTTCTTTGTTAGTTTCTTTTGCTACATTTATATCATATAAAAAAAATGTTTTAAATAGTATTGATCTTGAGCTAGAAAAACAAAAAGATGATCTAGATTATATAGATAAAATAGATGATCCTTATGATTTGTATAGTGATGATATCAAAGAAGAGATTATTGAAAATCCAACAAAAGAACAGATTAAAGAAGCTATGAAGCCAATAAAACAAAACTATTTTGCAAACTTCAAAAAAGGACTTATCTCATATAGCTCTTTTTATAGAGTAGGGGCTTATGTATTTTTAGTGCTTGGATTTTTTTATCTTAATAATAATAAATTATTAGATGTAATACCTTATCTTTTAGGTTTTTTAATAGTGCCTATTGGTTCACTTTTAAGTAAGAGGGATTAGATAAATGAAAAAGAAAATTAGTTTTGAAGCATCAACTCAAAAAAATAAAAAAAATAAAGATTCAACATTAAGAAGATTAATTGATATTTTATCAAAACTAGCTAATGATGAAAGATATGATGCAAAAGAGTTATCCCATGAATACGGAGTTGGTGTACGAACTATTCAAAAAGATATATCTGAAAAACTTGATTATCATTTTCCAATTGAAAAAGATTCTTTTGGTAAGTTTAAATTTGTTGATGGTACAAATATAAGTAAAGCATATTTAAATCCTGATGAGATGATGTTAGTTTCTCTAGCTTTATCACAATTTAAAGATGTTAGTGATTTTAATAAATTAACAAATTCTACTCTAAAAAAACTACTTCAACCAAAAATATTTAATCCATATTTTATTAAGCAAGATGATTTAGAAGATATAGATATAGATTCAGTATTAATAGAAAGCCTAGAAGTAGCAATAAGAGATCAAAAACATATTAAGATTTTAAGTAGTCGTGGTGATATAATAGTAGAACCATATAAAATTGCTGCTTATGATGGTATATGGTATCTTGTAGCAAAAGATGAAATAGATCAAAAAACAAAAACTTTTATGTTAAGAAGAATAGAAAATATAAAAATATTACCAAACAAACATAAAATATCTCAAGAAAAAATACAAAAAATATTAGACACTACACATTCTGCTTGGTTTAATGAGGGGCAATGCTATACCGTAAAAATAAAAGTTTTTTCAAATATTGCACATTATTTTAAACAAAAAGATTTTTTACAATCACAAAATATTGAAGAAGAACTAAAAGATGGAAGTTTAATAGTAACATTTGAAGTTTCACATGATGAAGATATTGATAATATCATAAAGTCATGGCTACCTGATATTGTTGTATTAGAACCTTTAAGATATGCAAATAAAATTAAAAAAGAATTACAAAATTATTTGAAATTATTATAAATATATAAATAATAAATTTCAAAATATATAAGATTATTAACCATAAGTTAATATTTTTATATTAAAATAATTAACAAATTATTTTTTAAGGAAACCATCTGGTTCTAGTTTCAATTTTAGGAGATTTTCACTCTTCTATATTCCCTATTTTTTATGAGTTCAAAGAAAAACTAACTCATCATATTATAATACACGATGACAGTAAATATGATCAAATACATATCAAAAAAATAAAAAAAGCACAAAAAGAGTTTGTAAAAAATTATGAAAATAAAGGGATAAAAACTTTAAATATAAAAATAAACCAACTTCAAGTAAATGAAGATGACTACAAAAGTATTAATGAAGCTTTTAAAATAATTGCTACAAAAACAAAAAAATCTAAACAAATATACCTAAATGCAACAGATGGATTAAGTTCAATAGCTATTATACTTTCTAGTAAGGTATTACAATATGGTGGAAATGTAATATCATATGATAGATATTCAAATAGATACAATCTTATAAATAAAAAAGGTATGACAAGAAATAAAATAAAACAAAATATTGATATAAAAAATCATCTAAGATTAAAAGGATATAGCCTAGAAAACTATACAAATAAATTTTCTTTGAAAAAAAGAAAAGATATTGTTATAGAATTAAGTAAAAATCTAAAACAATACAAAAAATTTGCAGCATCTTATCCCAACTATGAACCACATCATAGTTATTATAATTCTCTTTTAGAAAAAGCACATATACCAAAAAAACAAATAAAAGCATTTTTAGATGGAATTGTTTTTGAAGAGTATATATATTGGCTTATTAAAGACAATATAATACTAGATGATATTATGACAGGTGTATCGATAAAGTTTAATGAAAATTTTGAAAATGAAATAGATATTTTAATGATAAAAGATAATCATCTTCATAGCATTGAGTGTAAATTTACAAAAAACTTTAAAGGTAGTGAGTATGTATATAAAGCAGATTCTATTATAAAACATCTTGATGATGATGGTAAGGCTATGATATTAACTGTTGCTAGTGAATCTCCATTTAGCAATGGGGATTTATATCGAGCTAAAAATAATAATATTAATCTATACAGTGTAAAAACTTTCAATGAAAAAAATTTTTTAAATGAAATAAAAAGATTTTTTAATCTAAAAGCGAAATAGTGTATTCGTTTGGCAATGGTATAATTTAATTATGAAAAATAAAAATATGATATTTTTTCTTGGTGGTTATGATTTAGAGATGATTACCATCAAAGAGATATTAGAACAAAATTGCATAAAATTTATTGATAAAAATTTATTATGGGGTGCCAAGCTTAGTGATTACAACGATGAGTTAAAAAAATATACAAATTATACTATATATGGTATAGAGCTAGAGCTTGATATAGATGCTCCAAATAACTATATAGAAATAGACCACCATAATAAAAATAATAATAAACCAAGTTCAATAGAGCAAGTTGCGAAAATATTAGATATAAAACTAGATAGATATCAACAATTAGTAAGTGCAAATGATAGTGGATATATACCTGCTATGAAAAAGATTAATGCAACAAGTAAAGAGATAAATAATATAAGATTGTTAGATAGACAAGCACAAGGTATCACAAAAAAAGATGAACATCTAGCTATGAAAACGCTAGAAAACAACAACTCAAATATTATATATTCATATACACAACACTTCAGCAGTATAGCAGATAGAGTTTATAATAAATATAAAAACTATATAATCTATAACGATACAAAAATAGTTTTTTATAGCTATAAGCTAGATAATATTTTAAAATTCTTAGAAAATAACAATATCAAAAAAGATGATTATTATTATGGTGGTGGAAATTTTGGCTTTGTAGCGATCAAAGAAAATATTTTATCAAAAGAAGCAATAAAAAAACTAATAAAGGAGTTTGATATGCATAGCTATCATATATTTATACTACCATTTAGATATAAAAATAAAAATGACATTTCAAAAGATTGGATAAAAAAAGAGTATAAAACTACTTATAATCAAGAAGTATTTTTTCATAAATTTTTTAATGATAGTATGTTTAAAGAGATGGAATATTTTGAATATGATAAATATCAAGATTCAAGTTTGATTATAAAAAAATCGCAAGAGTATAGCTTACTTTTTAAAAAAGCCACTCTAAGACTTTTTGAACATTTAAAAATTGGGCTTTTAAGCTTTCATATTAAAAACGATGAATATTATGATATAAAATCTGTTTTAGAGATAAATGACTATACAAGAAGATTGTATCCTGAGTATTTAGATTATGAAAATAAAAAAAGTGGTTTAGTGCCAGATTTTATAAAACTAGGAGATATTGAAGAAAATTTTAAATTTGATGAAAATCTAAAAGAGCCAAAAATATCAAAAATCATCAAAGAGTTTTTGCCAAATCTTACAAAAGATGATATTGTAGTAGATGATAGAATGTTTACGATTTCGTTTTATAAAAATAGTCAAATAGCCTCTGATTTACAAGATAATTATACTAAAAATGATAGTTGGTATGAATATGTTTTTGTAGATGGTAATGGTAAAAATATACATGATAACAAAATGCAAGAGGAATTGATACAAAAAGCAACATATACAAGATGGAAAGATTATGGCACTATGTATGGCGTAAGTAGATACTCTTTTGTATGTTTGGCAGATAGTGATTTTGTACTAAAAGATATGAAACTTTTATATTATGACATATTTAGCTTATTGCTTTTAGTAAGAGCCACAGTTTTAAAATTTTCAAATGAAGTAAGTAATATAGCTAATAATATCGAAGATAAAAATACAGCAGATAAAGTAAATAATTTATACAATAACTATATACAGTTTGTAAATAAATACTATTTTAGAGAAATTACTGCAAAAGATCAAGGACTTGAACTATATGAGATGAGTATGAATATATTTCAAATCCAAAGAGATATAAAAGATCTGGATAGTGAGATAGAGGAGTTGCATAAGTTTGTAGAGATACAACAAGAAAAAGCAACTACAAAAACTATGGATACTCTTACTTATATTGGGGGAGCTTTATTGCTACCATCTATAGTAACAGGATTTTATGGTATGAATGGAGATTTACCCTTTAATGAGTATTCAGTATATATTTCATTGGTATCTTTTTTAATTATACCAGGATATTTATTTACAAAAAAATTAAAGGAGAATCATGAGTAATTTTAAAGTAGAATTCATACTAAAACAACACACACCAATTATTCACTTTCAAAGTGATCAAATTGGAGCAACGCTTCGAGCAACAGAGTTAAAACCAAAGTTTGATAAGTTTTTATTAGAGCAATTTCCAGATTTACCAGTAAAAGTAAATTCAAATGGGCATAGGTCATTGGATTATAAAGTAAAGATAGAATCAAATGGTGCAGTTAAATCATTGCCAAATAGTTTCTTATATTTTGCAAATAATGCAATCAAAGATAATAAAGATAAACAATATATGTTAAAAGCAAATTCTATTAAAATGGAATTTTTTTCATTTGATCAAACAATACTAAAAATAATTAGCCGATATATAGATGATTTTTTATTAATTACAAATTTTGGAACAAGAAACTCAAAAGGTTATGGAAGTTTTACAAATAATATAAAAGATATAGAGCAAAGATTAAAAAAATATTATCCTATAGTTTTTAAAGTAGAAAATATAAATCAAAACAAATGGGAAGATAAAGTTGATACTATACATAAGCTTTTAAAAGCAGGAATAAACTTCAAATCTTATCATAAATCATTATTGTTTCAATATATGTGTACAAAAAATCTTAGGTGGGAAAAAAGAAAAATCAAAGAGGAATTTTCAGAGTTAGCAAAAGGGAAAGAGCCAATTGATTGTAATATAAAAAAAGAATATAGATACATAAGAGCTATGTTGGGACTTGCAGGTATAAACGAATATCAAGGCAAAAAGATAGTTACAATAGAACATAACAATAAAGAAATAGAGAGATTTAGATCACCTATTACTTATAAAATAATAAATAATACACTTTATTTATTATGTGATAGAAGCTATGAAACAATTATGAATAAAACTTTTAAATTTAGATTTAAAGGAAAAAGTTTTGATATAAAAACACCTTCAAAAAATGAATTTGATCTAAATGAATTTTTAAAATTTGTAGAAAAACAAGAACAAATTATAAAAGAGGTAAAATAGATGAACCATATAGCACTAACAATAGGACCGATTTACAAAACTCTTGCAAATGCAAAAAAACCAAATGAACTTTGGAGTTCTAGTTATATATTTTCTTACATTATGAAGCAAATTATCAAAGAGTTTAAAGACAGAGATTTTATAATGCCATATATAAAAGATGATACTATCTTTGATGATAATTTTGACATAGGATTATTTCATGATAGATTTATCTTCAAAAGTGAACCAAACGATTTAGAACAACTAAAAGAAAGTATAGACAAAGTACTAAAAGTTTTATCTATAGATTTAGATGTAGAGTATAATTTTTTAAAAAACTATTTCCAAATTAACTTTATAGAAAAAGATGTAAAAGAGAATGCTATTTTAGAACTTACACCTTATCTTGACACTTTAGAATTACAGTTTAATATATCCCAATATGAAACAAACCTTTTAAAAGAAAAGTTATTAAAAACAGATAATTTTTTTCTAAAAAATAAGGATAGTAAAATAGCTTCATTACAACATATCGCATCACAAAACTATATAGCTATAGTTCATGTAGATGGTGATAAAATGGGTGAAGTTATAAAAGATAAAAATAATATCTCAAATGTATCAAAAAATCTTTTTGAGTATTGTCAAAAATCTCATAAAATTATCACTAGATTTGGTGGAGAAACTGTATTTGCTGGTGGTGATGATCTTCTATTTTTTGCACCAGTAGTAAATAAAGATAAAACAAAAACTATATTTAATCTTTGTGATGAGATAAGTGAAGATTTTAATAAAAGATTTAATCTAAAAGCAACACTATCTTTTGGTATTCATATAGCATACGAAAAATATCCACTTTATGAAGCACTAGAAAACAGTAGAGATTTACTTTTTAGTAAAGCTAAAAGTGGTGCTAAAAATAATATCGCTTTTAGAGTAACAAAACATAGTGGTCAAACTTTTGAAACTATTATTCATAAAGGTAATAAAGAGGTTTATGAGAACTTTTTAATATTTAGTTCAAATATTAAAAGCAAAGATGGTATGGATAATTTTTTACACTCATTGCATCATAAAATTGATACATATAAAACAACAATAGACCTAATAGCACAAGATAAAAGTAGATTAAAAAACTTTTTTGATAACTATTTTAATAACGATATTCATAAACAATACCAAGACTTTTTTACACAACTTATTGATTTTATCTATGAAGTGTATCAAGACAAAAATATAAAAGATGATGATAGGTTAAATATCATATATTCTACACTTAGATTTATCAAGTTTATACAAGGAAATAAAAAATGAACTATAAAATAACACTAACTCCACTAGAGCCATTTTTATTTGGTGGTGATAATACCTTTGGAAAATTAGGAGATAAAACTAGTGGAACATATTTAGTTAAATCACGACAATTTCCTCAACAAAGTGCCATATTAGGAATGCTTAAAAAGCAGATTATGACTCAAGATGGGGTATTAACACGAAAAGTAAGAGGTGAATGGGTAGATAAACAAGATAAAAAAAGAGCTAAGAAATTAGTAGGAAGTGAAAAATTTGATATTGAAAAATCACAACTTCAAGATTTCGGTACTATTAAAAACATAAGCCCAATATTTTTAACCAGAAATGGCAAAGACTATATCAAAAAAGTAGCTATTGATAAGTATATCTACAAAGATGGACTTTTAGAAAACTATAATCCAAAAGAAAATATTTATGATAATTTTATATCAATAGATAATCTTGATATGAAAACTTCAAATGATATATTTAAACCAATAGAACAAACAGCTAATAAAAAAGGTGGGCAAGAAAATTCACTATTTAAAAAAACAAGTTATTTACTAAAAGATGATTTTAAATTTGCTTTTTATTTAGAATCTGATTTTGAACTTCAAAACTCTATAGTTACACTTGGTGCTGATCAATCTAAATTTAAACTTAAAGTTACACAAACTAATGATAATTTAGAATATCAAGATAAAAATGGCTACCTTACACTTTTAAGTGATAGTTATATAACTATACCTATAAAAAATAATTGTACTTTTGCAATCACAAGTGAAATAAGCTATCAAAGTTTACAAGGTAAAAAGCATAGTACAATACACAACAAGTTTGAAAAAAGTACTAAAATTTATCTATATGAAAAAGGCTCAATATTTATCAATTCTAGCAAAGAATTAATAGACAACCTAAACAACAAAAACCTACAACAAATCGGATACAACATATACACAATAGGAGAAACAAAATAATGAAAACACAACTTTATAAAATCCAAACACTTAGCAACCTTCATGTAGGAGCAGGAGATATAAACTTTGATGTGATAGACAATCAAGTACAAAAAGATAGCATCACAAGCTTACCAAATATAAATAGTAGTTCTTTAAAAGGTGCTTTTAGAGAACATTTTTCAAAAGATGGTGAAACAAATATGGTTAAATATATCTTTGGACCAGAAAATAACTCAAACGATTCTCACCAAACTGGAGCTTATAGCTTTTTTGAAGCTCAGCTTCTTACACGACCAGTTAGATCAAATATAAAAGCTTACTTCAATGCAACTAGCCCAGCAGTTATAAAAAATCTACTCCAAATTATAGAAAACTTTGATATATCTTTTGATAAAAGTTTAAAACAAGAGTTAGAAAAACTATCACAAATAGATGTAAAAAAAGCCAAGCCAATTATCTTTGAAAACACACCAAATGCTATACTTGAAGATGAAGAAGCTATCTATCATAACTTTGATACTTCTAAGCTAAAAGAGTTTTTAGGAGAGAATTTAGCCCTATTTAATGATAATGACTTTCAAGAGTTAGATTTGCCTGTAATTGCAAGAAACCAACTTGACAATGGAGAGAGCAAAAACCTATGGTATGAAGAGGTGGTTCCAAAAGCTTCGCAGTTTTATTTTTGTATCGCAAAACCAGATAATATAGACCCAAAAGATTATGACCAAAAAATTAAAGGTTTTGAAAATAGATTTAACAAAGAGGGCGATATTGTTCAAATAGGTGCAAACAAATCTATAGGATATGGTTTTTGTAAAATTGTAAGGGTATCAGGAGAGTAAAATGTCTAAAAAAAATATAGAGAAATATATCCCAAAGGCTATGGAAGTTTTAAATGATACTTTTAGTGATGGTAAATTTCCATCCTCATACAATGGTTATATCTCATCATTTGGAGCAAGTATTATTCAAAGTGGACTTCTACCTACTTTAGCTTTATTTGAAAATAAAGATGCAAATACAAAAGAAAAAAAACAACTTCTTACGAATTTGATTTTAAAAATTTTAGATAATAACCACCAAGAAAACACATTGCTTCAATATGTACTAAGTAGTAAAGATGATAAAAATTATTTAAAAAAACAAATCTTAGATATATCTATAGCTATAAAACTATCTATTAGAACATTTAAAAAGGACTAGATTATGAGTGCAAATATAGGATGGCTTTTTTATAAAGATTATTTTAGAAATATTAACTGGTATAGTATAGATGAAAATACCATATCAAATAAAGTTGATAATATTATAAACACAAGTATCACAAAAATAGAAGATGAGCCCTTAGGAAATATACACTTTAAAGCAACTACTACTTATCCAGGGCTAATCTTAGGAAGTGGATATTTACATGAATTACCTTCTATTGAAGGTCAAGCGATACTTGGTTTTGATTTTGATTATACTTCAGGTTTACCAATAATAAGAGGTAGCAGTATAAAAGGGGTGATTAGAAGTGCATTTAGACACATTGAATATATAAAAGAGATTATAAATAAAGATATAGATATAAAAGCTTTAGAAGAAGAGATATTTGAAAATAGTGATATATTTTTTGATGCGGTTATTATAAGTGGCGGTAAGATTTTGGCAGATGATTATTTAGCTCCACATGGAGATGATCCACTTAAAAACCCAATTCCACTAAGATTTATAAAAGTTGCTCCAAATATAACTTTTAGGTTTGATTTTGAGTTAAAAGAGGGGATAATATCAAAAGAGACAAAATCAAAGCTTTTTCAAACTATCTTAGAAGACTTAGGAGTGGGATCTAAGACAAATGTAGGTTATGGTAAATTTGAAGAATTTAGTCCATTTAAAACTAAAGCTGAAGAAGAACAAGAAAAAATAGAACTTGAACTAAAAAAAGAGCAAGAGAAACAAAAAAGAGAAGATGAAGCTAAAAGAGTTCAAGAGGAAAAAGAGAAAAAAGCTCAAGGTATAGATAACTTAAGAAGTTGCAAAGATATAAAAACAGCTATGAAAATAATCAATGAAAGCTTAGGTAAAAAACCAAATCCAACATCAGAACAAAAATCTATTATAGAAAATTTCTGGAAAAAATATAGCAAACAAGCAACAAAAAGTGAAATAAAATTTTTTAAAAAGTTTGGAATTAATTAATATGTTCACAAAACCACTAGAACAAATTTTTATAAAACAAAATTTACTAGATGCTTATTGGCAAATTAGTAAATTTTCTAGTGGTTTAGATGAAGTTAGTTTTAAACACTTTGAAAAGAACTTATCTAAAAATATGGATACTATTTTACAACATATTATAAAAGGATTATATTCCCCTGAACCTATTAAAAAAATAGAAATACCAAAAGAACACAGTGATGAAAAAAGACCCATAGGACTAAGTAGCATAAAAGACAAAATAGTACAAAAAGCTTTATATGAGGCATTAAATAGCTATTTTGATAAACAATTTTCAAATGCCTCTTATGCCTATAGAAAAGATAAATCAACCCTAAAAGCTATAAATAGAGTAAGCCAATATATCCAACAAGGGAACCATTTTGTACTAAAAACAGATATTGATAATTTTTTTGAAACTATAAATCACGATAAACTTTTATTTATCTTAAGCAAACAAATATCAGATAAAAAAATCATCAAGCTTATATCACTTTTTTTGCAAACTGGAGGGTTTAAAAAGTTTGATTTTGTAGAACATAGTACAGGAGTACATCAAGGTGATATACTCTCCCCACTATTATCAAATATCTATCTTGATACTATGGATAGGTATTTGGATAAATATGAGATACCATTTGTGAGATATGCTGATGATTTTGTAGTACTTGCTCCAAAGGAAAAAGATATCTTAAAGATCAAAAAAGGACTAGATAAATTTCTATCTACACTTGACCTAAAGTTAGGGGAAGATAAAACACATATAGGGCATATAAATGATGGTTTTACTTTCTTGGGTGTTGATTTTAAAGGCAAAAATAGAAATGTCAATAATGAAAGATTTCAAAAAAAGATCTCAAAACTTCACAGTATATCAAAAAACAAATCAGGATTTAAAAAATATATACAAGAACTAAACGATATTATTATAAATTTAAAAAACTACTATCTTAAAATCATCATCAAAAATGATACTCAATATAAATTACTTCAAGAGCATCTAATAGATAGTATAGCTTATAAAGTATATCTATCTAAACAAAATAAATCTATCACTACAAAAAAAGAGTTTTATATACTTTTGGATCAAATAAAGTTAGATGTGGTATTTGATATAGAGTATATAAAAGATAAACATAAGCTAATAGTAGCAAAAGGGTATGAACAATATCTAGCAAATAAATCATACAAAGACACTACAGCTAAAATAGATAAAAAGAAAAATAAATATAGCAAAAAGTTTGCTGTTGAGACCACTTTGCATATATCAACTGCTGGTATGTTTCTAGGAATTAGTAAAAATAAATTTGTCATAAAACAGTATGGAAAAGTACACAGTAGCTATCCTATAGATAAAATCACTCGTATAATACTAGAAGGAAAAGGATACTCAATAAGTTCAAATGTTATACAAAGATGTGCTAAAGAAAATATCACAATAGATCTAATTAATCGGGATGCAATGCCTTATGCTTCTTTAATAACATATAAAAGTAGTATATCTCAAATGATACACAAACAAGCTCTTATACTAAACACTCAACTTCAACTAACTTTAGCAAAAGAGTTTGTTAAAGGTAAAGCAAAAAATCAGATAAACTATATTAAATACCTAAATAAATATCATAAATTATTAGATAAAAATATAATAAATATGGAAAAATTATTAAAACAATCAAAAAGTGCAAATACAGTAAATGAATTGATGGGATACGAGGGAAATATATCGATATATTATTGGGATAGTATAAAACTTATCCTTGATGCACCTTTTGAAAAAAGAGTAACTTTTGGGGCAAAAGATATAGTAAATAGTAGTTTAAATTATGGATATGCAATACTTTATGGTAAGATTCAGCACAGTTTGGTTTATGCTGGATTATCTTTGAATATATCTTTTTTGCATAGTTTGGATGATAAAAAACCAACATTGACTTTTGATATGATAGAGGAGTTTAGAACTTTTATAGTAGATAGAACAATAATATCTATGCTAAATAAAGATGAGCCTATAAAACTAGGCAATGATGGACTTCTTACTAAAAAATCAAGACAACTTATAAGTCAAAATATAAAAGAAAAACTAGGTAGCTACACTATGTGGAAAAAACAATCTATAAAAATTGAAAATATCATCCAAACCCAATGCTACAACCTTGCAAAAACTGTAAATAACCACAAAAATAAATATAAAGCATTTGTAGGTAAATTTTGATGAATTATCTTATAACTTATGATATAGAAAATAATAAAAATAGAAAAAAACTGAGTGATTTACTAGAAACTTATGGAGTAAGAGTAAATTATAGTGTATTTGAGTGTGAATTAAATAAAACAAAATTAAATAAACTTTTAAGACAGATAGAAGAAGAGAAACTTTTAGATAAAAATATAGATAGTCTTAGATATTATCATTTGTGTAAGAACTGCATCCCAAAAAGTTTTGAAGTTTGTAAAAGAGGAGATATATTTGAAGAAATAGATATGTTTATCTAAAAAATACTTGCGAACTTTTTTTTATGTATTTATGGGCTTTTTAAAAAAAATGATAAAAAAAAGTTAGTAAATCTAAGGTGATAGTATTATATCATTTTTGATTTGCGAACTTTTTATTTTAAGAGGTTTTCAAATACTTATTTTATGGTACTTATATAACTTAATTTTTTTTTAAAGTTAGATAATCTTAACTTTGCTGTTTTTTTATAAAAACATTTGCGAACTTTTTAAGTTATACAAAGTCCTTAAATAAGGGATATTTAACATTTTATTGTCAAAACTATGCAGTTGTATTTTGTAATTGTATATATATTTGCGAACTTTTTGGAAAATATAGAGTTTATGGGAGCTATAAGAGATATAAAAGTATAATAAAAACCTACAAATAGCATGATTAAGGCTATTTTAACCCCACCTTGTGGGGTAGTTATTTTGAGACATGTATA
>Ga0256837_1001627_pt1 | contig 15233 bp, 17 predicted proteins | sample 4562384metaG_FD_185976 | JGI IMG/M metagenome (GOLD analysis project Ga0256837, IMG submission 185976) | Hydrothermal vent microbial communities from Guaymas Basin, Mexico - 4561-384 | ecosystem: Environmental > Aquatic > Marine > Hydrothermal vents | place: Mexico: Guaymas Basin | collected... | reverse complement strand
TTGTAAATAGTATTTTTAATAATTAGTTTAATTCCCATAGGGAATTTAGTTAAACCGTAAGGTATGACTAGGTTTCCTTTTGGGATTCCTATGTCTAATATTGTTTCGTAGGAGGAACTTATGTTATCACTTAAATTAGAAAATCTTATTACTGATAATACAAATGTATTTCGTAAAGAGTTAAAAAAAGTTATCAAACCATCATTTGATGGAATTGAAAACCCTACTAAATATGAAAATATTTTAGGAAATATAATCGCTAAGTCTAAAAGATCTAGCCTACTTAGACAGTCGCAACTTGTTGCAGCTGCTACTGAGTATTTAGAATCAAAAAAGAATAAATCTCTTTTGATAAGTGCTGAAATGGGAACAGGAAAGACTGATATGGCTATAAAAATAAGTATGAGCGATAAGCTTATACCTGTTTACATGATTGTTTGCCCCTCACATTTAGTGCAAACTTGGAAAGAAGAGCTAAAAGAAAACTATCGTGACCCTAATGCTTATAAAGTTATTAGAGTTAAAAGATGGGAAGATATTGCTCCTTATGCCAAAAGAAACCTTTGGAATGATGGTATTAAATATTACTTTATCATTACAAAAGAGAATTTAAAACTCTCTTATGCTAAAAAGGTTGCTGTAGAGATTAAGAAAAAAAGAGTTATTCTTGAACAAGTAATTGATGGTGAAACTCACCTGATAGAAAACTTTAAAGAAATAGCTTGTTGCCCTGATTGTGGACACGAAGTGTTAGAAGCAGATGGTAACATTCTTGATTTAGACAAAACTCCTCGTTTATGCGATGGAGAAGTAAGAACATATCATCTCAATGAAGATGGTACTGATGGGTATAAAACTTGTGGCTCTATATTACGAACTCCTAACAAAGGTGGTACTCGTATGTCTCGAACTCGTGAATCTGTATCTGATTTTATTTTTAAAAACTTTACAAAAGGTTCTTATAATGTGATTTTAGATGAAGTACATGAGTATAAAGGAGCAAATACAGGTCAAGGTAATGCAATGGGTAGGTTAGTAGCTAATTCAAGAAAAACAATGGGTCTAACAGGCACATTGATGAATGGCTATGCTTCTTCATTGTTTCACCTTTTATACCGTCTAAATCCAAGACTTATGAAAGATTTAGGTTTTGAACATGACCAAGTTTCTAATTTTGTTAAGACTTATGGGTCTTTTGAAAATACTTATGAAGCTAGGACTATAGATAAAGAGGGTGTTGTTACTCGAATGGGAAGAAAAATTGGTATTCCTAAAGAGAGAGCAAAAATTAGCCCTCATTTATTATCTGTACTTTTGGGAATGACGATATTTTTAAAATTGGATGAGATTAAAATGCCTAACAACTTGAAATTACCTGCTTATGAAGAGGTGGTGGATTTAGTTGAGATGGATGAAGATCTTAAAAAACCAGTTTTATCTTATATTCAAAAATTGAGTGGAATGATAAGAAAAAATAAATCGTTATTAGGTAGCTTTGCAACAGCAGCAATCGCTTTACCTGATATGCCTTTTACTTATCGTGACGAACAAGGATTGATTTCGTATAACCCAGAATTCACTCGTGAAGAGTATGGCTTAACAAATAAAGAAAAGCGATTAATTGAAAATGTAAGAGTAGAATTAGATCAAGGAAGAGATTGTTTGGTTTATCTTACTTTTTCAAGACAACAAATCGCTACAGATTTAAAAAATATCCTTACAGATGCTTTCCCAGATAAAAAAGTGTTGTTTTTACCTCCTACTGTACCTGCTGCAAAACGAAAAGAGTGGATTAAAAATAATCCCTCTGATGTTTTAATATGCAACCCAGAACTTGTAAAAACAGGCTTAACTTTATTGAATTTTGTAACTATCATCTTTTATGAAACTACTTATAATGTGTTCACATTAAAACAAGCTAGTAGAAGAAGTTGGAGAATAGGGCAAACGGAAGATATAAAAGTTATCTTTATGGCTTATGCAAATACACCACAACACAAAGCACTTGAACTAATCGGTGCTAAAATTATGGCTGCTAATAGCTTAGAGGGTAAATTTTCTGGTGAAGAAGACCTTTCAAGTTTAGGTGAAGATGATACTAACTTACAGTTAGCATTGGCTAAATCTATAATGAATGGAGATACAGGTTCTAAAAAAATTGAAATGACTTCTATTAAAAACTTCGGTGATGGTAGAGACTATAACAGTTTTGAACTTTATTATCAGAGTTTACTTGATGAAGATGAAAAAATAAGACTACTTGAAGTAGAGCAAGAAGCTATGCAAACAGAAGTTTTTGAGTATGCAACTGAAAATGAAATGAAAGAGATTTCATTATTTGATAGTAGCATAGAAGATTTAGAAAGTGATGTTGTAGAGTTGAATGTTACTGCTCCTGTAGTTGAAGAAATAGAACCTATTATAGAAGATGAACATATTTCATTTGTTTCAATAGTAGGAAAAGGCAAAAAAGCAAAAAGTGTTAAAGCTAACAATCTTTTTGATTTAGTTGCTCAGAATGAAAGTCAAAATACTATTCAGTTAGCTTTTGACTTCTAATTAAAGGATTTTTATGATGAATATCGCAATTCAAACAAGTGAAGAATTAATTTGTCTCTATACATCTAGTATGGATAGAGCTAAAGAGGTTTGCAATAAAGGCAATGTAGATATAGTTGATATATATGAGGTGAGTGAAGAGGATATGGAATTTCATTATTTCGATTCTCGTTTACACGATCCTAAATTTATTAATAATAAATAGATTGTTTTAAAAAAACTTTAATTTTACTTCACATCTTGTGGGGTTTCAAAGCACACGAAAGTGTATAAGCTTAGAATCCCATAAGGGTTTCTTTGCTTCATTGGTCTTAGGAGACTTTAATTATGAACAACTTAAAAATAAAAAACTTTGCTATTAAAGCAAAAGTATTAGATTTCAAATCTGTAGAATTTATGACAGATTTAGAAAAAAAGAAAGTTTACATTAATTTTGTAAAACTTTTAAACAATCATTTCAAGTTCACTCTTTTCAAAAAAAATCTTTATCAATACTTTATAGGTCATTGTGGCTTTATTGCTCATACTAACCTTAATGGATTTTATGGAGAATATTTTGAGACTGCTTCAACATTTCATTACAATGTAAACGGATATAAAACTCCTTTACATGAATGTAGTGGAAACATGAATGTAAATTCTGATTTACCTAATAGTGAATTGCTTTATGCAATTTATGCAGAGTTAAATGGTAGCAGAGAGGGACTAGGTGAGTTTTATGATAATATCAATTCTAACTCTAGTAGGAATGATGATTATCAAGATATTGATAATGCACTTAAAGATGCTTTTTTTGAATATCTTGAAAAATTTAGAGAGGAGATTAGAAAAGCTGTTAAGCTTAATAACCAATCTAAAAAGGTTTCAGAACCTAAAGAAGCTCCACAAAAAGCTACACCTACTAATCTATTTGATTTTATGGGAGTTGCATAATGGAAAATGTACTATATGAGGAAACAGTTTCAGGAAATCTTGTCTTAGACTATGATGAAAAGAAAAGCCTTTATATACTTAGTATAGAGGACGAACTAGGTTCATCTGAATTAGAAACAATTTCTACTTTAGATGCTGCTAAACAAGCTTTTAATAAAGCTTTAAAATTTTATAAATAAATAAGGATTTATTATGGCTAGATTAGCTTCTGAAACAAAAATGGGGTTTTATCCAACTGAGTTACTTTCAATACAGAAAGTAATTAATAAAACTATCTCTTTCCCACAAGATAAAGAGTTTTTTGCTCTTGATTGTTGTGCAGGTGAGGGTGATGCTATTGAGATGTTAGGTGCTGAATATAATTGTAATACTTTTGCAGTAGAACTAGATAAAAATAGAGCTATGAAATGTGAAAGTAAAGCGATTAGCAAAGTGCTTAATGCAGATGCACTTAATGGTGTTCGTAAAAGTAATACATGGGTAGGACTTAATTTTTTAAATCCACCTTATGATAGGAGTGCTTCTGGTAGTAGATTAGAGATAGATTTTGTTGAAAGATGGGGTTTAACTACTACTATTGGTGGTGCTATGCTTTTGGTGATTAATCCATCTAGTGCAGATGAAGATATGGCTAAGGCTTTGAGAATACAAGGGTATCGTCCAATGTTTTCTTTTTATGATCCAGATAATGCTGATTATAAAAATTATGGACAATTCTTTGTAGTGCTTCAAAGAGAAATGCCTAACTTTAGAGCATCAGTAGAAAAATTCATGGAGTTTTTTAAAAAACCTAAGAATATTAATATATCAGAGGATATAGAAAAAATTACTATTCGTAGTGGTTCTATACCTCTGATGTTCAAAGAGATTGTTATTCCTCGTTGGAAGATAGAAAAAAATCTTAGTAAATCTAAACTCAAAAAGAGTTTTTTTGATGAATTAAGAAATACAAGTCTTATGACTAATTCTATTGAAAATCCAAATGAGGGTCAATCAGCTATCTTAATAGCTAGTGGAGCATTAAATAAAGAACTTACACTTGAAAATGGTGATAGAGTTATTTTAAAAGGTACTTCACGAAAAAAAGAAGCTCAATTTTTAGAACAAGCACACAATACAGAAGATCCTGACAAGGTAAAAATTGTTGAAGTCTTTAAAACTGTTGTGTATGGTCTAAACTTAACACATGGGCAATTTGTAAAATACGAATAAACAAGGCATTAGCCACAAAGATGAAAATCTAAAGTGGCTAATGCTACTCTAGTGTTCCCATTTTTGTGGTTAATAGAATACTATTTAATCTTCCCGATTAGGTAGTTTTAATCTCTTAAAGGAGACATTATGGGTGCATATTTATATTTTAGAACAGAAGGTAATGTAGATGAAGTTACGGATTACTTATTTGAAGAAAACAAAGAAAATATGTTTTTGGAAAGTATGGAAGAACAAAACATCTTCATGTGCGATAGTACACATTTAAAATGGGTAAAAAAAAATAGACCTGATATGTTATCTTGGGAACAAAAAAAATTCGGTAAAGGTGATATAAAAACATCAACTGATATGAGTTCTAAGATGGTAGAAGCAGGTTATTCGCAAGATGACTTAATGGAGATGTGGGTAAAGATTTTTGAAGAGCTTAATGAGCGATTTGAAATGAAGTATTATGCTAATTCTTGTGCATTTAGCGAAGACGAACATTGCTTTTCTCTTTCTCAAATGAAACGAATTACCAACAATGGTAAATTACTTTCAGGCAAAACTGCTAAAAGCGAAAGAGCAAGAGAATTATATGAGATATATTACAGTTTATTTTCAGAATCAAAGTTTGATATATCACTTGTAAAAGAGAAAGATTATCTAATTTTGGATGATGGTGAGAAATATAGAGTTGTAAAAAACTCTCATTTTGATTTACTAGCTACTGAATTTAAAACAGGATTGAAATATTCATATAAAAATTTAGAAGAGATTACTACTAATATAAAAGAGCATATTAAATATGTTCCAAGAGCAAGATATGACGGAGCAATCTGTGATATAGAATCTTATGTATTAGATAATGGTCAACTTGTTTTTCTTGAATTAACAGGTACAGAGAATATGGTGAAAGCAATTACATCTATTCTTATGCAAGGTAATACAAGAATGAACGATAAAAATATAGAAATTCCAGATATGGGTTATTTCTATGTAGCTAAAGCAGGAAATAGAAGAAAATTAACTTCTCTTGATGATGGACTAGCTCATGCTATCGTTTATCACTCTCCATCTATTATAGATGCTGATTTCAGTATTTTAATAGGTAGAGATAAAGAGGAGTTAAAAACTTCTTTCCACTCGTGGCTAGAGCAATCACAACCATTACCATACCCTCAACATCTGCAAGGTGAAATTTATGAAAGTTTGGAAAAATTAGAAAAACTTGAAGAGATAGAAACTTTTGGTGTTGAAGCTGTAAAAGTAAAACTTTCTATTAATGAGAGTGAAGATGATTTTGATGGATTAGACGATGTTATTGTTGATGTATGTAAAAAAGCTGAATTAATTTCAGAAGATGCTACACCAATAAAAGCTAATGCTCCTCTACCTAAATCTGAATACTTAACAGTTGGTCAAGTAGAAAGAATATGGGATACCTTAAACAGTATGCCTAAAACTTACGAACTTGAAGATATGGATATTAAACCTATTGGATTAAAACTTTTTTCACCTAATTTTACTTTGTATATTACAGAAGCAGATTTAGGAAATGAAGATGATGAATTTGCAAATATGCACACACAATGTTATGGGTATATTGTAAATGAATCTGATCCACAAAGTTCTGAATGGGGATACATTAATGTACCTGCTTATTTAGAATTAGTTTATCCTAATGGTGGTGGTTTTGAGCAAGATTTATTTTTTGAAGATAAGTATATTGATTCAAGAGGTAATATCAGTTCTGGATTACAAACAGCATAAATATATATAATAGAGATTTTATCTCTATTATTCGTAAACTAGCTTTCTAAAAGCTAATATTGGAAAAATCCATATTAGCTTTTAGGCTAGTATTTATTTTCCATAATATTAGTTTTTAGAAGTCTATTGACTTTAAATTACTCCGTTGGGGGTTTCAATCGCACATTCGTGTTGTGGTTTAGAACTCCTAACGGAGATTTCTATGCCTCAATCAGTTTCTTTGGAGGAACTTATTATGTATTATGGAGATAAACAAGAAAGTTTAGTGGTTATAAGTGGTGTTTTGTCACATCAAGGATGGAAAATATATGGTTTTAATGAGGATCAATCCGATATTATGACTGATTATTATCATCCTGCTTCATGGGACGGAATTGCTGTAAAAAATGGCTTTATTCTTGTAGTAGATGAAACTCGTAGTGGTACTATTGGTGGTGACTTCATTCGTGAAAGTTATGATCCTAAAATTGCTAAGAGAATTGTTAAATTACAAGCATTAGCTGATAACCATGCAGCTTCTAAAGGAGAACGAGATAATGCACTAGCAATGATTGAAAAATTTGATAAAGAACTTGTGAAAACAGTTACTATTAAAGGTTCTTCACCTGCTATAAATTATCAAGGGAATCCTGGTAATAGTAAATGGCACATTGAAAAAGATGGAGCTATTATTGCTAAAGGTACAGGTGTTTATAGCTTTTCAAATGTAGATCTTTGGAGAGAAAATACTGTGCCTTATAAAGTGTATGAACATAATGATTATAATGATTATTATTGGAATGCAAAAAAAGAGGATTGGGAAGTAGTTTATGCAAGTAGGTTAGAAAGACATACTGAAGATACTGCTTTATTAAACAAACTATTCAATCTTATTAACAAGTGGAACAAATTTGCTCTAATCAATATAGGTGAGGGTCAAGGAGAAAAACTTGTTAAAAAAACTGTTACTAAAAAAACAGTTTATTTTATTCAGCAAGATGCAAATTCTAAAACACAATATATTCGTGTTGGTGATAAGTGGAAAAGATTTGGTGGTCTTGAAAAAGGTCTTATTTATAAAATAAGTGATGATGGAAAATCTATTAAAAAATTAACTCTTAAATGGGAAAAATTTGATGATGGTGATTTTCATACTTATAAAAGAGAACCAAATAAATCTACAAAGCCTAAATTTGTTCACTTTTCGCAAGAAGATGTGGATAATGGAGATGTTGTATATATAGAATTAGTAGAAAAAATAAAAATATTCTCGGAAGAGGTGTTTGTGAAAGTTTCTACTAAAAAATCTAGCAAACCTGCTAAAAAAGTTTCTACTAAAAAAGTAGTAGAAAATATATCTTTAGATTTTGAGACAATGATTGAAAATGGAAACATAGAAGATTTTGAACACTCTAAAACTAAAGAAATGTTAAAAGTATTGAAACTAGAAGATACATTATCGAAAGATGATTTTAAATCTTTTCTTCAATACATTAAAGAGAATAATATCGGATATTACTCAAAATTTGCGAAAGGTTTTATCCTAAGTGAAGACTACCTAGATATTATTCAAATTGGAACTGTAGAAGATACTAAAGAGGTTGTTACTAATTATAGTGATGAAACTCTTGAAGTATTTTCTCATGGTTCTTTATTTTAAGGAGATGCTTATGAAAAATAATAAAGCACCGAAGTTACAAATACTTCCATCAATCCATTTCTTAGATGCTGCTAAAGAGAGAGAATTTGAATTTAGTGGTTTAATTACCTTATATATTCATGTTTCTAACAATCTTGGTAGCATAGAAAAGAATGTTCAACATCAATGGGATATAGGTCGTGCAACGATTGTGTATTCAATAGATTTAATGAACAATATCAATCTAATTACAGGTTGGGTTGGAAGTAGAAAAAAAACGGGAATTTATATTCATAACCGTTCTTAGGATAAGAGATACATAAATCTCTACTAGCTCATGCTAATAAAAATAATTATTAGCATTGGGCTAGTAATGTTTTTGTTAGTATGAATGTTGCTTAATTTACATTGGTAGGTTAGCTGTTTATTTAACAAATCTTTTAAAGGAGATATTATGTTTTTTGTTTCAGGACACGAGATAAAAATGACTAGAAATGGTCAAAAAGTAACAACAGAAGATTTTACTTCTGAACAAGTAGATACAATAGTTGAGGATATTAATTATTGTATTGTTCAAGGAGATACAGAGGGTGTTATCACAACAGATGATGACCTTTTAGATGTAGAGTGGGATATTATTTCTCCTACATATCTTCAAGAGAAAATAAAAAATCTTGATGAAGAGAATACAATTACATTGGAACACAATTCATTAATATACCAAATTTGGTATAGCGATGAATATAGTGGCTTCATGTATGAGTGCTACGATTTATCTAGCTTCATATCTGGAGATACCCTAGAATCACTAGATGGTGGACTTTGTACAGGTAGTGCAAAAGATGCTATTGAAATGGCTATAGGAGAAACAATATGAATCCAGAAGAAATTGAACTTCTTGTAAAAGAGAAGTGTGATAATGAATTTGCAGAAAAGATTATTTTTGATGCTGTTTACTATAATTTTATAGAAGAAAGTGAAGTAGATGCTGCAATAAATCTTTTAAACTATTATAGTTCAGAAGATGAGATGTTTAAAGCTTCGGATAGTTCTAGTGATAGACTACTTGAAACTTTGTGTAGTGCTTCACAAATATAAAATTTTATTAAGTTAAAACTCCTAAAGGAGTTCTAAAAGTACCGTAAGGTATGACTAGGAACTCCGTTTGGAGCTTCCTATGTCTAATATAGTTTCGTAGGAGGAACTTATGTCACATTTTATACAAGATAATCAAATAGTAGTAGAAACAGCAGAAAATAGATTTATCCTTTTTATTAAGGGTGGAGATAATAATGTTACTTCTTTTGACAATAAAAGGTTATCATCATGGCACTATCAAGGTATTTATTCATCAGAAGCTCACTATATGAATTTCATTAGTGAATTAATTATGGGTACTATATCTGGTGGTTCATGGCAATTTAAAAGCTTAAAAAATAAAAGCTTTAATGGTTTTAAAGAGTATGAAAATACAATTTACAATCGCTTTGAAAAGGCTTTTAAAAATGCTCTTTATTTAGATTGGAAAATATCTGATGTAAATGAAGAAAACATATATCAGTTTGAAACTGATATTAAAAGTCTTTTAAAAAATAAAAACATCTCTTTATTAGATGAAAGTGGATGCGAATCTAGTATGGGTCTTATTTATAAGTCTTATTACAAAAAAGATGAAGAGCAAACACCAGAAGCAGATGCAGTTGTGATGTTAAATAAAGAAAATTCTCTTTTTGATAGAAAAGGTATAGATACTTATAGAAGTTTCTGTAAAAAATATGCTGATTCTAATAAAGAGGATTTAAAAAATAATCTAAGTTTTTGTTCTGAGATTGTAAGTAATGAAGCAAGTTATGATACTTCGGTGTCATTTTTAGCTTCTTTTAGTGATCCAATTATAACGAGAGATGTAAAATTTTCTTGTTTTAATGTACTTGTAAATTCTTCGGAAGATACAGTAAAAAGATTACTAAATACTTATGATTATTTAATGGATGAACTCTTAGAAAATTATCCCTCTCAATTTGAAACTTTAATTTGTTTGTCTGTTTTTCAAGATAGAGTAAAACAAGTAATTGAAAAAGCTGATAAATATGATGAAAAAAGATTCAAAGAAAATTCTGACAAAATATTTAATGCTGATTATTCAAAATTGAGAGAGGAAAAAAACTCTAAAATCAAAGAGATTATAGATGAAGCAAAACCAAATTTTATAGAGAAATGGAATGAGCTAGTAGATAGATGTTGGTATAAAAATACTAATGAACAACTACCTAGATATATGAAATTTTTAGAGGATTACTTAGCAACAAATACTTTTACTCTTGAAGATGTAAAAGCTAAATGTAATGCTAACTTTCTCTCTGTAATTACTCACCATAAAAATCAAATGAAAAAAAATCAACCTGCTATTAAAAAAGCATTTAAAGATTTAGTTGAGCAATATTCTATATTGTTTAATAAAAAAAGTTTGACTGATATTTGTGAGTATTTTGGATTTGAAGAACCTTTTGAAGAGGTTGTTGTAGAAGAAAAGATTGTTGTTGTAAAACAAACAGTTAAAGCTTCTACTCAACTTAATTTATTTGATTTTGCAAGTTAATTAAAAGTTTGCTCATAAAGAGCTTATCAACCCTACAAGGGATAGACATACCATGTCATATCCCTTTAGGGATTGGTATGTTCTGATTTTTCTTAAAGGAGAAATTATGGCAATGTTTAAAGTAGGTGATATAGTTACTATAGACACCGAAACTTTAGGTGCTAGTGAAGATGAAGATTTCATGCTTTGTTTAGTAGATAAAGATTTAGTAATTAATTCAGTAGTGAAGATAGATGATGAGTTTTCTTATTATCGCTGTTCTTTAGGTGAAGTTGAACTTTTGTTTAACTTTATTGATGCTGATTTAGTTATAAAAACTGCTTATAAATCACAAGTAGCATAAATAAGTTAAAACTCCAAAAGGAGTTCTAAAAGTACCGTAAGGTATGACTAGGAACTCCGTTTGGAGCTTCCTATGTCTAATAATAGTCTAGGAGACTTCAAATGTGCTGCACACCAAATATTACAACAAAAAATACAACTTCTAAAGAGTTAAACACTCTAAACAAAATGTTTGATGAAGTTGTAATTTCTCAAAAAGAAAAGTATCAACTACTTACTCTTAGAGATAAAGCAAATAAACCGAACTACGATTATGTAGTATGGTTAGAGTTGAAAGTAGCAAATGGCTATTCTAATGGATATTCTCAAACCTCTGGGGAAATACTAATGCAACGAGTTTTAAAAAAACTTGTTTTATGGGTTGATAAACTCAAAGGTTTTGAAACAACAACATCTAAGACATTTGATTTGTTTGGAGATGCAAAGAATGAAGATGAAATTGAAGTCCTACCACCACAACCCGAAAATGGAAATTGGGATAAATACTTTAAAGAGTGTAAAAGAATTAATGTAAAAAACATTATGAAAAAGTACACCTTTTTAGAATTATTTAATCCTAAATTCTGTCTCTACGCAGGGATTGACCATCGCCTTAAACTCCCAACTATGGAAGAAACAAGAGAGCTTTACAAAAAAGCAATCTTAGTAGGAATGAAAAACTCTGGTCGTGATAACGGTTGGTTTTGGTGGGATACTCCAGAATACATTTTAGTAAAAGACGGATTAAGTGATTTTGAGTTGAGAGATCGACTTAATTCAATTCGTCTTTTTTTAGTTCCATACACGGATTATTTTAATTGTTTTATTGATGATAGTTTAACTGACCATTCAAGAGAGGATAAAACTCCTGAAATATCTTATAGATATTATCTTGATGGTACAAGAGGATTGTCACAAAGTGGACCACATGATATTGAAACATTAGATTTTCCATCTTATGATGATATTTTTAATGCTGAATTATTAGAGTGGGTTCGTGAGACACTTAATATTCCTGTATTGGAAGTTATAAGTGACGAGGATATTCTCAAAGAGAACCTTGAACACTATTTTAGTTCTTTACTTTGGTATGGAAAGAATGAATTTGACTATAAAAGTCGTATTGATGATGCTAAGGATTGGAAAAAATTCAAAGCAGAGATCACATCATTCTTAAAAGAAAAAGGCATAGATGCTAATGGTGGAGGTTCAGGTGTTTCTTTAGATGGTTTTTCAGGTGGTTATGCCCTTGATAAAAAAGGTAATATAAAAATTACACAACTGTTAGAGGATAGAATTTCACTTAATAGAGATATAGAAAATCTTATTACTGATGATTGGAACAGCAATAAAGTTGTTGTGTTTGATATTTCAGATGATGAGATTTACAGAAAAGCTTTTGAGTTATTTAAAACAAAAGAAGTTAAAACAACTTCAAAAATCACCCTAGAAAATATGATGTTTCAATTTGCTACTACAGTAATGAAAGATTATAATAGTGGTGATTTCTACGGAGGAGTAAAATCTACTTATATAGGATACAAAGATGCTAAAGAGGAAGTAATATCATGTAATGGTGCTTATCAACTTTTTAAAATTGATGATGATTATAGAAGTGGAAAAATAAATGGACTTGCTGTTAGCTATAGTAGAGATAAAGATAATCATCTTTTGTCTTTTATAGTTGATGAAGTTTATTTTGGAAAAGCTCCTTTTGAAAAAGGTAAAAGAGTACAGCAAATAGGTATAAAAGTGATGGAGATGCTTTTAGAGAGAAGTGAATATGATGTTAGTAAACTTTCTAGTTTATTAGTGGATTACTTTAATCACAAAGCAATATCTGGCATTAATGCAACTATTGACTATGCTCAACCTATAGAATCAAAAATAATGAATACTTCTTGTGTTCAGTTGTCTTTTGATTTTTAAAAAGAAACTAATTAAGTTTCTAAAATTATAAGAGATTCATAAAAATCTCTACTAGCTATATGCTAATAAATAAAATTATTAGCATGGGCTAGTAGTGTATTTATTGGTATGTATTGTCGGTGTAATTCATTTATTGGATTGGCTATAAAAACTTTACAAATCTTTAAAGGATTAATTATGAACTCAACTACTACAAACACAACTGCAACTACAACTATCAATACTGATACAAAAAACTTTTTAAAAGCAATCAATTATGCAAATAAATTTGTTGCTACAGAGGGAGATTTTAAAGGTCAAGTTACTATTAGTGGAAGAGATGGATTACTTACTATTAAAGCTACAGATAATGTAGAAACTGTAAGTGTTAAAAACATCAGCTTCACAAGTAACGATATGACTATTGATAGCTTTAATGCAATTTCATTAGAATGTAAAAAATTACTTAAAGTGCTTAAAGCATTAAAAGGTGATAATGTTTCTCTTGAAATTTCAACAAATAAAGTTGTTGTTAAAAGCAATAGATCAAAAATTAAATTAGACCTATTCGATATAGTTCAAGATATAGAAATAGAATCAGAAAAAGTTGATGCTATTATCTTAGAACTTAACGAAACTCTTATAGATGGATTTAATCAAATAGCTCATGCTATAGATAACAATAATCCTAGATTTGAGTTAAATGGTGCTTTATTAAAAGTATCTAATAATACTATGCAAATAGTAGCTACGGACACTAAAAGATTACCAATTTCTAAAACTGATGTAATATCAGAAGATTTTGAAGTAATCTTACCTAAAAGAGGTGTTTCTTCAATAATTGATTTATTTGTTGGTTATAAAAAAACTAATAATAAATTAAATTTAGTTGCTTCTATTCAAGACGATCGTATCGTTATAGCAACTGAAAATATTTCATATTCTGTAAAACTTATAAACAGTACATTTCCAGAATTTGAAAAAATAGTACCTAGATCTATTAATAGAGAAGCTACGATAAGTAGAGCACTTTTATTAGAAATGGTACAAGAAGCATCTGTTTTAGATGAGGAATTAGTTGTTAATGTAACTAATAATGCTATCACTTTATGTGATATGTTAGGAGATACAGAAGTTAGTGAAGAGCTAGAATTAAATACTGAATTTAGATTTGGGATTAATGCTAAAAACTTTACTGATTTTTTAAATTCAACAACAGATGATGCTATTAGTATAGGTTTTAACGAACCATCATTACCAATAGTTTTATCTTCTACTTCTGGTGATTATAAAGAGGTTTTAATGCCAATTGTAATGACTGAGGAGGTTTCTCATGTTGCATAGTAACCTAACACAAGAGGAAGCAAGAAAACTTTTTGCTTTCTTCTTAGGAAAAATTGGTGTTGAAGTAAAATTCCGTAAAACAGATTATGGTTATAGAACTTATGACAGTAAATATAAAATATTTATTGAAAAAAACCGTATCGTTCGTCATAGAAATGTACGAATTTGGAAAGTTTTTGAATATAGATATATGCTAGAAGAGTTAGTTTTTGAAATAGTTAGAACCGATGGTTTTATCTCTGCAAAAACTAATAATAAACTATATTATTATGGTTAATCTTTTAGCAAAAAAAGAGTTTAAGCATTACCACATTTGTGGCTTTTGCTACTCTATTATAAAACTAGCTTTCTAAAAGCTAATATGGTTCATCCATTATTAGCTGTTATATATTTCATTGAAATTAAGAATTTTCTATATTTTAAAATTAAGAATTTTTTTAAACTATTTAAACATAAGGAGATATTATTTCTTATGTTAAGTTTTTCAAAACTTTTAATAAATGTAGGAGCAGGAGTTGCATCAGTTTCAGTAGTGGGATATTTTATACCACCTTTAGAAGTAAGTAATATTACATTAATAATTGTTGGATTTTTTGGTATAATATTGTCATTAAGTGGCTATTATATAGAAAGAGCTTTAATAAAATAGTTTTTTGTAAGAAGAAACTTTTAAGGAGAAATCATGGAAACAACAGGACTGTATGTATTTGGAAGTTTCACTATTTTTATGGTGATACTTGCAATAATTCTAAATTTAGGAAAAAAATTTAATGAAGATTCAAAACATACTTCATTAAATAAGTGTTAAATTAAATAACCCCTCATAAATAAAATCAAATAGTTTTATAACTGTTAAATTTTAAAAACTGATTAAGTTCAGAGGGATTTTTATTGTCAAAATTTTACTCTACGGAGTTTCAATCACACATTTATGTGTAGTGACTAGAAACTCCGTATGGGGTCTTCTATGTCTAAAAATAGTCT
>Ga0256837_1001626_pt1 | contig 15233 bp, 15 predicted proteins | sample 4562384metaG_FD_185976 | JGI IMG/M metagenome (GOLD analysis project Ga0256837, IMG submission 185976) | Hydrothermal vent microbial communities from Guaymas Basin, Mexico - 4561-384 | ecosystem: Environmental > Aquatic > Marine > Hydrothermal vents | place: Mexico: Guaymas Basin | collected... | reverse complement strand
AACATTCTCAAAAACTTCAACTCGAAGTCTCTCTCAACCTTTTAAACAAGGTCTCTCTGTTTGTGGATGGGAATTATAGGGGGAATATGCTTAGAAGAAGCTTAAGGTTTGGGGGAAATTGCAAAAAGTTTTTAAATTTGTTTCTGGTAGAAAATATATTTTCGCTCTTAATCTACTGATTTCCTTTTATATTTATAATGTAAGCACTATTTGATTTATAAAAGGTTGCTTTCTATTAACTTTTTCTATATAGAATTCACTACATAAAAATATCTTTTTAAAAAGATTATATGAAAAGGAAAAAAATATGGGACTTTATGATCGTGATTATGCAAGAGGTAACTCTTATACATATGAAACCACACACCGCTCTGAAGCACAAATAGTCTCTTTTGTCAAAGAGACATACAAACTTTTTGCTGCATCTATGATGGCAGGAGCTGTTGGAGCATACGTGGGGGTACCGTTAGCTGCTAGTATATCTACTATGATGTGGCCACTCTTCTTCTTGGAGATTGGTCTGTTAATTGGTCTGCAATTTGCAAAGAACAAACCAGGAATTAACCTTTTGGTTATGTTTGCTTTTGTTTTTGTTACAGGGCTTACTACAGCTCCACTGTTAGCATATACACTTGGGCTTAGTGGTGGTGCGACTATAGTAGGAAATGCATTTGCTATGACGGCAGTAGTTTTTGGTGCAATGAGTTTCTTTGCTATTAAAAGTACAAAAGATTTTACAAGTTTTGCAAAACCGTTAATGATTGCTCTTTTTGTGATCATTGGTTTTTCTATCTTAAATATCTTTCTTGGAAATCCAATGTTACAAATTATCATTGCAGGTGCAGTGGTAATCTTATTTAGTATCTTAGTTATCTATGATACGCAAAATATTATGAACGGAGCTTATGAGACTCCAATTGATGGTGCTATTGCTCTTTATTTAGACTTCTTAAATATCTTTATAGCACTTCTACAACTTTTTGGTATCTTTGGAAGTGACGAGTAGTCAAAAACTATCACCCGAAATCTATCGGGTGATTGATGCCAATCTAAACCGCCTTAAAGAAGGCATACGTGTTGTAGAAGATATCATGCGATATCGAGATAACAACAAACAACTCTCCTTGCAACTCAAATCACTTCGCCACAAAGCAAGAATCAATGAAACAAAAGCACTTTTACAAAATCGTGACAGTATTAATGATGTTCTTCGCAGTTCTACAAAGAGTGAACAGAAGCGTTCAGACATTCTGAGTATCTTAACAGCTAACTTCAAACGTGCAGAAGAGTCTGCAAGAGTTTTAGAGGAGATATTTAAACTTGAAGATATCAAGCAGAGTGAAAACTTTAAAACTATTCGCTATGAGCTTTACAACCTTGAAAAAGAGATCATACTCAGTGAGCAATAAAGGCAACTTCAAACTCTAAATAGTTTAAAGGGTACGCATGCATCAGCTTTTTCGTCTCTTTGTATGAGAGCACTCTGCGTGAGCCGCTGACACCACTTTTTTTGATATAGCGAAACATCTCCCGAACACTCTCAAACTCCAGTTTATACTTCACAACTTCAAAATCTGCATCAGAAAAATATTTTTTTTGTAGAGCTTTAATCTCTTTATGTGAACGAAGCAGTGGCAAAAGACCTGCCGTTTTATTTAATGTTTTAAAGGTACCTGAGGTAAAGATAGCAAGTCCTACGGGAGTATTTAAAGCTGCTATATTTTCCATAACATGATCCAAATCATCTGCCCACTGCAGTGCAGACGCTGAAATAACATAATCAAAGAGATAGGTTTGCAGTTGTTCAAAAAGCATATCATCATTAAAATTACCATAGATACACTCTATATGCTTGGCTTTTGGATGCAGTTCCAACATTCCCGGTGCAAAATCTACTCCGATAAAATGATCAAGTTCCCACGCAATTTTTTGTGCAACAGCACCACTTCCACAACCTAGATCCAAAATCTTTTTCGGTTGTGATTTTACAAAAGAAAGCAGTTTATCCACAACTTGATTTTGAATAATATTATAGTTTCCATAGTGTGTTGCATATTTGGAAAATTCAGAGCTTATTTTCATCTTTTATTCATCAATAGTGAAATTATAAAAATAGTAATAACACATAAAACTATGGTTGCTCCTGATGGCAAGGAGAAGTAGTAAGAGAGTGTCATACCAAAGATAACACTAAAAAGAGCAAAAAAGAGTGAAATTAACATCGTATTTTTAAATCCAACCCTGTACTGTAGAGCAGCCACTGTAGGAATAACCATCAAAGCACCAATGAGAAGTGAGCCAACGACTCGTATTGAGAGTGCAATAATAATAGCAACAACCGTAACAAGCAAAAAGTTTAAAAAGTTAACTTTTACTCCGCTTGTCTTTGCAACCTCTTCATCATAAGCGATAAAATAGAGCTCTTTTGAAAAAAGCAGTAAAAAGAGTAAGGAAAGAGAGCCAAAAATAACAATAGTTAAAACATCATTATCACTTACAGAGAGGATTGACCCAAAAAGGTATGAAAACAGAGAGTTGTTAAATGCTCCGCCCAAAGAGACAATAATTACAGCAAGAGCCAGTGAACCTGAGAGTAGTATGGCTAATACTGCATCAGAATAAAGAGCAAAAGAGCTTCTTAGATACTCTATAAGCCATGCAGAGAGTATGGCAATAACAACAGCCATCCACATTGGATTATAACCTGCCACAAGCCCTACAGCAACACCTACGAGTGCTGAGTGCGCCAGAGTCTCACTGATAAGTGAATATCTACGAAGAACAACAAAAGTTCCACTCAGTGATGCCAAAGTGGCAATAAAAATACCTGCAATAAGTGCACGTTGCATAAAATCATACTCTAACATCTCTAACATACTTTTTTTATCCTAATGTTCATGTCTGTGATTATGAATAAGGTGTGCTTCAATACCATAAAGCTCACTCATATCTTCACAGGAGAGTTCTTTTTTTGGATCATTACAGATCGTCGCTTTTTGATTAATAGTAAAGAGTCTTCCGATATCATCAGCGATTACCCCAATATCATGGGTAATAAACAAAATAGTAATGCCCTCTTCTTTGTTTAGCTTTGCAAGCAGTTTGTAAAAACGTTGTTGTGATTTTACATCAACACCGGTATTTGGTTCATCCAAGATTAAGATCTCAGGAGAAGATGCCAAAGCACGGGCTATCATAACACGCTGTCTTTGACCACCTGAGAGTGTTCCAACCATTTTATCTTTGAGATCTAAGATATCCATCTTCAGCATTGCATCATGAACCATCTCTTTATCTTCTTGACTCATACTTGAGAAGAGTTTTCTTTTGGCAATTCTTCCCATTTTAACAATATCTTCTACAGTTGCCGGGAAATTAGCATCAACATGAGCAGCACGTTGTGGAACATAACCAATTTTATACCACTCTTTAAAATTGTTAAGTTTTTTTCCAAAGATTCGGATTGTTCCGGATGTCGGCTTTTCAAGACCTAAAAGTAAACGAATTAAAGTTGTCTTTCCTCCACCATTTGGACCAATAATCGCAATATATTCGCCATGAAAAATCTGAAAAGAAATATTTTGCAATATTGTCTGCGAACGAACACTAAAACTTACATTTTCTACATCAAAAATCGGTAGTTTGAATTTTAACGACACAAAAGAGCCTTAGAGAGTTTATCAAGATTGCGTTTCATAATATCTTCATATGTCAATCCGGCTTCTGCCTCATCTTTTGTAATATTACCAAGAGGCTGAAATACATCGATATTTATATGTGTATCTGTTGCGATTGATTTAATTACCTTATCATTCACAAAATGTTCAAAAAAGATAGTAGTTACACCCTCTTTTTTAATATCATGCATAATACGTGTTACATCTTTGGCACTTGGCTGTGCTTCTGGAGAGAGTCCTGTGAGTGACTCTACATGAAATCCATAATTACGTGCAAGATAGCCAAGTGCATTATGACTTACAACAACACTGCTTGCTTTACATGAGGAGAGTCTTTGCTTATATTCACTATCGAGTTTATTCAACATCTGTATATATTTTTTTTCATTTTGCTCATAGAGTGCTTTGTGTTGTGGCAATATAGCAATAAGTGCTTTTGTAATCACTTTTGTTGCCGTTTTCATATTGTTAAAATCCAGCCAATAATGCGGATCTACTGTATTATGAACATGAGATGCATCATGATGATGTTCATGCGTTGCATGTTCATTATCAGCAAGTTCACGCAGTTGAACATAATGACTCATATCTATAGCTCTTGATTTAAAATGAAATCCATCTACCCATGGTTCAAGTCCAGCACCACTGTAAATAACCAATGCACTTTTTTCGATCTTTGCCATAAGTTGCGGGGTTGGTTCAAAACTGTGTGGATCAACACCAAAAGGTAGAATATTAACAATTTCAACCGTATCAGCAGCAATATGCTTGACAATGTCATACAGAGCAAAAGTTGTAACAGAAACAATAGGTTTTTGTACTGTTTGTGACTTGTTTCCAGAGGACATAAAAAAGAGTAAACTTCCTAATGCTATCATTAAAATAAGTGATATAATTTTGAGATTTTTCATTTTCAGTCCTTAAGAAATTTATTTGCAATTATACCCTCTTTTTATATAGTTTGATAATATAAGTTTTTTTAGATATAATTCGCCACTTTATTATAGGAAATATATATGACTACAAGTCTTTTACTTATTGTTCAAATCGTACTCGTTATCATCTTGGTTATCGCTGTACTTTTACAAAAAAGCTCGAGCATCGGTCTTGGTGCATACAGTGGCTCTAACGAATCTGTTTTTGGAGCAAAAGGTCCAAACAGCTTTCTTGCAAAAGCTACTTTTACGATTGGATTTTTATTTGTTATCAACACAATTACTTTAGGCTACATGTACGCTAAAGCTGCACAATCTTCTGTTGTAGATGAAGTTATAGATAATACAAATATTGCAGCACCGACACTTCCGGTAACAACAGCTACAAAAGAAACAAATAATTCAAAATAGGAGAATATTGCTATGTTAAACGAGATATTTAATGAATGTGAAACAAAAATGCAAGGTGCCATTGAGCATATGCAAAGAGAGTTTAAGACATTAAGAAGCGGAAAAGTGACTACTGCCGTTTTAGACAATGTAAAAATTGACTACTATGGTACTCCTACACCACTTGATCAAGTTGGTTCTGTGATCGCTACTGATGCAACAACTATTGTTATTAATCCTTGGGAAAAAAATCTTCTTAAAGATATCGAATCAGCAATACAGAGTGCAAATATTGGTGTAAATCCGAATAATGACGGGGATTTAATTAAACTTTTCTTTCCACCAATGACAGTAGAACAACGTCAAGAGTCTGTAAAACAGATGAAAGGGATGGGAGAAAAAGCAAAAATCTCTATTCGTAATGATAGACGTGATGCAAATGACAAAATCAAAAAACTTGAAAAAGAAAAAGAGATCACACAAGATGACTCTAAATCAGCACAAGACAATATTCAAAAGATTACAGACAAATATATCACCAAAGTAGATACTATTCTTAAAGACAAAGAGGTTGAAATCCTTAAAGTCTAAATAACTTCGCACCATTTTTATGGTGCATTTAACCAACTTCAACAACAGGAACTTCACAATGGACATTAAAAAAATATATATGGATGCAGATGCTCTTTTAGAAGGACATTTTAAACTCTCTTCTGGAAACCATTCACAATTTTATCTTCAATCTGCAAAAGTTTTAGAAGATCCAAAAACTGCAAAACTTTTAGCAGATGAACTTGCTCGTGAAATTAAAGCAAGTGGTTTAGAGATCGATACTGTATGTGCTCCGGCACTTGGTGGTCTTATTGCCGGTTTTGCACTTGCAACTGCACTCGATGTCCGTTCTATCTTTGCTGAAAGAGTTGATGGAAAAATGACTATTCGTCGTGGTTTTGAAATCAAACCGGGTGAAAAAGTCTTAATGTGTGAAGATATTATAACAACCGGAGGATCCGCTATGGAAGCTGCCGCTGTTGTAAAAGAACTCGGGGGAGAAATTGTTGGTGTTGCGGCACTTGCTAATCGTGGTTTTTGCCATAGAGAAGGGAGTGATATTAAAACAAAACCAAACTGTAAATTACCACAGGATATTCCATTTTTTGCATTGGCTGATTTTACATTTGAAATGTATGCTCCAGAGGAGTGTCCACTTTGTAAAGATGGCAGTGAAGCTATCAAACCTGGATCAAGAGGAAATTAAAACTCCTCTTAAGTGCTTTGGCACTTATCTATAGTTAAGCTGGCATGTAATCATACGCTCAACAAGAACTCGTGCTACCTCTACTTTTGCATCTACAATTGTTGTAATATCAAGATCGGCAAGCTGTTCTTTCTCTTCTAAAGAGACTACTTTTACAATGAGATTGGCATTTTTTGCTACTTTTAAAACAGCTTCACAAATAAGTCTCTTTTTTGTAATATTATCCAGTGTTACAATAATAGCTGATGCTTTTTCAACATGTAAAGCTTCTACAATAGATGATTTTGAAGCATCACCAAGATAACACTCTATCCCATCGGTCAAAGCCTCTTTAACATGTTTGTTCGAATTGTCTATAACAACAAACTCAACACCTAACTCTTCAAGATGTTTTGTTACAAATTTACCAACAACGCTGTACCCACATACAACAATATGATCCTCCTTTTGAGCCAAAGCAGACATATCTGTTACCACATCTTTTTCTTTAATGATACTATCGACAAAAGGGCTTATTTGTGCAATGAAAAAAGGTGTAACAATCATAGAAAAAACAACAATCAATACAAGCAAAGATGCCAAATCCGACTCTATTATTCCACCTGAAGAAGCAAGTGCAAAAATAACAAAGGAAAATTCTCCAACCTGAGAAAGAAGCATTGCCGTTTTAAGAGAGTTGGCACTACTAGAACTTAATCGTAAAAGTAAAAAAATAATAAGCATTTTTACCATTAGCACAAGAAGAAAAAAACCAATAACTTCACCTATATGCTCAATAAAAAGAGTAACATCTATTTTCATACCTACAACTACGAAAAATGTTCCTAAAAGGATATCTTTAAAAGGAGCAATATCCGCTTCAACTTTATGATGATATTTTGTTTCAGCAATTATCATTCCTGCAACAAAAGCGCCTAAAGAGTAAGTAAATCCCATCGAAGCAGCAAAAAGAGATGCACCTATGACAATAAATAAAACAGAACCCATAAAAAGTTCATCAAGATCAGAAGATGCTGAAAAACGAAGTAACCATGCAACAACTCTTTTACCAACTGTTAATAATACACCAACTACAATAATAGCAGAACTGAGTGTATGTAATAAAATTGTACTAACACTCTCATCACCTTCTGTTGTCAAAAAACCAATGAGGATCAGGATCGGAATGACTGCAATATCTTGAAAGATAAGTATCCCTGTTGCACTCTGTCCGTATGGCGTGTAGATCTCTTTAGATGCTTTTAAATAAGAAAGGACAACAGCTGTTGATGAGAGAGAAAAAGCAAGAGCAATAATCAGGGATGGCTGATTATCCAGTCCAAACAAGAAGTGTGCGGCAAGATAAACAACCAAAGAGGTAAATCCGACCTGCATCAATCCATTCCCAAAGATATCTTTTTTCATATTGCCCATTTTGGCCAAAGATATCTCTAGTCCTATAGTAAACATCAAAAAAACAATACCAAACTCCGCAATCATCTCCAACTCATGTGAATGTCCTGCTTCACGAAGGTCAAAAGCATAAACGATAATAGTACCGGTTAAAATATAGCCGATAATTTGCGAAATTCCTATCTTTTTTAAAAAGATATTGAGCACTATTGAGAGCCCCAACGCAATAATAATATAGAGTAAAATATTTTCCATCTTAAAACTTTCATAATTGAATAAGTGATTATATACTATAATCACATTAATTAAAAGAGATGGAGATTTTTATATGACTAAATACATTTTTGTAACCGGAGGCGTTTTAAGCTCTCTTGGAAAAGGGATTACAGCCGCTAGTGTTGGTACTTTGCTTAAACATTCTGGTAAAAATGTGGGGATGTTAAAAATTGATCCATATATCAATGTTGATCCTGGTACTATGAGTCCATTAGAACATGGTGAAGTTTTTGTTACAAAAGATGGAGCAGAAACGGATCTTGACATTGGTAACTATGAACGGTTTTTAGATGCATCTTTTCTAAAAAGTTCTAACTTTACAACAGGACAGGTATATTCATCTGTCATAGAAAGAGAACGTGCCGGTGGTTATCTTGGCCAGACTATTCAGGTTATTCCGCATATTGTCGGTGAAATTGTCTCTCGTATTAAAAAAGCGGGAGAAGGGCATGAGATCTTAGTGGTTGAACTTGGTGGAACAGTTGGTGATATTGAAGGGCTTCCGTTTATGGAAGCGATTCGTCAAATGAAACATGATGATGAAGTCGCAGGAACATTTTTTATCCATGTTACACTTATTCCATTTATCAAAGCTGCAGGTGAGCTAAAATCAAAACCGACACAACACTCTGTACAAGAGTTACGTCGTATTGGAATTACTCCACAGATGATTATAGCAAGAAGTGAAAATCCTTTGCCTAAAACATTTAAGAAAAAACTGGCGATGAGTTGTGATGTTAATGCAAACAGTGTTGTCGAAGCAACAGATGCTGCAAGTATTTATGATGTTCCGATGAGTTTTTTACGTCAAAATATTTTAAAACCAATTGCAAAAGAGTTAGATCTTGGTGAGTTAGAGCCGGATATGGAAGAGTGGGATAATCTTGTTAAGAAAATCGTACAACCAAAAGGCAAAGTAGTTATTGGTTTTGTTGGAAAGTATCTTGCACTCAAAGAGTCATACAAATCTCTAACAGAAGCACTCATTCATGCTGGAGCACACCTTGACAGCCGTGTTGAGATCTGCTGGGTTGATTCTGAAGAGATTGAAGACAGAGGAGCTGAGGCACTTCTGAGCGATTGTGACGGAATCTTGGTTGCCGGTGGATTTGGCAGCCGTGGTGTTGAGGGGAAAATTCAGGCTATTAAATATGCACGTGAAAATAAAGTGCCATATCTTGGAATCTGCCTTGGTATGCAGCTTACACTTGTAGAGTATGCACGAAATGTTTTAGGTCTTGAGGGTGCCAACTCTATAGAGTTTGATGAAAATACTCCATATCCTATGATCTACCTTATAGACAACTTCTTGGATCAAAGTGGTGGAATGCAACTCCGCACTCATGAATCACCAATGGGCGGAACACTTCGTCTTGGTGAGTATCCATGTGATACAAAAGAGGGCTCAATTCTCCGCCAAGCTTACAATGGTCAAAAAACTATCTTTGAACGCCATCGTCACCGTTATGAGGCAAATCCGGAGTACAGAGAACAACTTGAAGCTGCAGGTATGATAGTTACTGGTGAGTCAAACGGTCTTATTGAGACTGTAGAGGTAAAAGATCACCCATGGTTTTTGGGTGTTCAGTTTCACCCTGAATTTACTTCACGTCTTCAGACTCCAAATCCATCTATACTTGCATTTGTAAATGCGAGTTTGAATGCTGAGTAAATTACCCCTTATCACCAAACAAGACCTTTTTGAAATGCTTTCATCAAGGTTTAGTGTAGAAAAAAGACTCTCACAGATTCCCAATCCTGCTCTTTTGCATGATGGGGTCAAAGCTGCAAAACGCATAGCTGATGCCATTAAAAATAGAGAAAAGATTACTCTTGTTGGTGATTATGATGTCGATGGGATCAGCTCAACTGCTATTATGGTTGATTTTTTCAGACAGATCCCCTACCCTTTAGAGGCACTCATTCCAAATAGATTTCATGATGGCTATGGTGTAAATCCTTCTGTTTTACAACGTATAGATGCCGATGTAATCATTACTGTAGATAATGGAATTTCTGCTCATGCGGCAGCAGATATTTGTATAGAACGTGGTATTGATCTTATTATTACCGATCATCATACTCCAGGGGATGAACTTCCAGATGCCTATGCTATTGTTGATCCAAAACTCTCAGTATGCAACTACCCTTTTAAAGAGATATGCGGTGCGGAAGTTGCATGGCTTCTTCTTGGACTTCTTAAAAAAGAGCTGCAACTCTCTATAGATATGCGTCAGTTTTTAGATATTTTAGCTATTGCTATTATTGCAGATATTATGCCGCTTATTGATATAAACAGAACACTTGTCCAAGAGGGGCTTAAACTTCTTAGCATTACTAATCGTCCAGCTTCAATCATAATACGTGACTTTTTAAATAAAAGTAGCCTAAGCAGTGAAGATATAGCATTTCAAATAGCCCCACGAATAAACTCTGCAGGACGACTAGAAGATGCTTCTATAGCTTTGGATTTTTTTACAGCACAAGATACCAACAGTGCATACAAACAGTTTGAACTTTTAGGACAACTCAATAATCTCAGAAAAGAGACAGAAGCACAAACAACAAAAGAAGCAATAGCATCAGTACAAGAAGAAGATCCCATTATAGTTGTAGCCGGCGATGGATGGCATGAAGGTGTTGTTGGAATAGCTGCTTCGCGACTTGTAGATAAATTTGAAAAACCGGCCATTGTCTTAAGCATCAATGAAAATGAGGCAAAAGGAAGTGCAAGAAGTATAGGAAATGTCAGTATTTATGAACTTATTAAAGCAAATGAACACTTGTTAAGTAAATTTGGTGGTCATAAAATGGCAGCAGGTCTTGGATTAGAGAGTAAAAATATTGATACTTTTAGAGAAGCTATTAACAAAAGTGCAAAAGATATAAATCCAGAGGATTTTTTACCTTTGGATAATCTCCTTGGGATCTTTGAAACAGATGAGATTGATCAGGAACTCTTAGAGATACTTGAGCAGTTTGAACCCTATGGTGAAGCAAATGCTCGTCCAACTTTTTTTCTTCATGAAGCAGAGGTTGTCAGTATAAAACTCATGGGTGCAGACAAGTCACACTCTCGTATTGAAGTACGACAATATCCTCATCAGAGAAAAACTGTTGAGCTGATCGCTTTTAGAAGAGTCTTTGAAATGCCTCACAATAAAAAACTCAGTTGTTCATATACAATTACAAAAAACGAATTTAATGGTAAAATAACACCACAACTTTTGCTTCAAAAGGTTTATATTGCAGATCACTAATTGTTTTGAATCCAATAAAAAGCTTTACTCCCTAGAAGAGTTTGACAACTCTTTTGCAGCACTCATTTCACGAACAAAAAGCGTAGAAATACTTTCTCCTTCAAAATGTAAAATACTCAAAACTATCTATAGCGAACTTCTAAAAGAGGAGACAACAGCGCTTGCATTTCATCCAAAACTTGACCTTATGGCTATCGCCAATGGAGAAACACTCTATATTATAGAGGCAAAACAGCATAAAATTTTAGAAACTATCACTACGCATGATGGAGATATAACTTTACTCTCTTTTGTTGCATCTGCACCATATCTCATCAGTGGTACAAAAAACGGACGGGTAATTCAATACCGCTATGAAGGTAAAATACATATCTCAAGACTCTGTTCTTTCCCTTTTGAGAGGGTAGGTTATAAAACAATTATTCAGGACAACTATGTCAGCACAATAGCTTCAAATAATCAGTATGTAGCTGCAAGTGGTTATGGCGGTGCACTTACTCTTGTCAAATTCAACTCTCATGCTAAAAAAATCACTTTTACAATCTCAAAGAGCCGTATAAACAGCATTGCTTTTTTAAGTGAGAAAAAGATAATTTTTGCGAATACAGAAGGAACACTCTTTATAGCCCATATACGAAAAAATGCAGCTATAAAGAAGATAACGACACAACAAAACAATATTTTAAAAATACTCCCTATACAAAATACAGATTATGCTCTTGTAGTATCAAAAACTGCTACAATTATGCTCATTGATACTGAAAAAAGAAAAGTTATAAAAAATAATTTTTTAAAATTTCAAAAAGAGATCAGTTCTGTTGTTCTGTTAAATAATAACAAACTTCTTCTTCTTTTTTATGATAGCACTATCCAAAAAGTTCTTTTAAAATCACAGTCTGATCTTCAAGCTTATTTAGAAAAAGGCGAACTGCCAGAGGCACTGCAACTCGTAGAACAAAATCCTTTTCTTTCAAATACCAAAGAAGCGCTAGAGATAGAACAAGAGTATAAAAAACTCTCTAAAAAAGCATTAATGCATTTTATAATGTCAAACAATATAGAAAAACTCTCTGTTTTAAAACCTTTTGAGGCTATTCAATCCAAAAAAGGTGATGAGACAAAAATCATTCAAGCTCATAAAAATTATCAACAATTTTATCAGCTTTTTAAAAATCAAAAATATACTTTAGCCTATGCACTTGCTGAAAAATTTCCTGCACTTCAGCTTACACCTCTATATCAGAAAATGGAAACGAGTTATAAAAATACTTTTACACAAGCTCAAAAAAAACTTCTGCAAAACAAAATTGAAGAGGCAAAAGCACTCCTGCAGCCCTATGTAACAATTCCTGCTAAAAGAGCACTTATTCATCTGCTCATATATCAAAATAGTGAATTTATCAGTTTTATAAAAGCACTTGCAACAAAAGATTATAAAACAGTAAACAAACTCATTAAACAGGAAAAACTGTTAGCTGAGATACCCTCTTATATAGCTCTTATGGAAGAAGATTCAAAAGAAATTGAAAAAATAAAATTATGTATAAAAGAGGCGCAAATAGAACTTGCACAAAAGATTTTGCATAAATTATCTACAACTTCACTTTTTCAAGAAGAAATAGAGGTATTAAAAAAAGAGGCTCAAAAAGCGCAAGAACTTCTCACTGCTTATGAAAATGATAATTTTATAACATGTTATGAGATACTTGATGAAAATAGTGGACTTGAAGGTATGCAACTTGCACAACTTCTTGAAGATCATTGGAATAAACTCATAAACAGATGTGAAATCTTTGCTCTTAATGGTGATATACAAAGTGTTCAAGAGAAGTTGGGAGAGCTTATTCTTGTTAAAACAAGACGTGATAAAATAGGGGATCTGCTTAGATTATCTTTTCACTCCAAAATAAAAGAGGAACTTAATCTTAAAAATTTTGAAAGTGTAGAAAACTTTATCTACTCTTATATAGATATCTTTGGTAAAGACAGCGAGATTAAACAACTCATGCATAGCTATGAAAAAACTTCTCATCTAAATCTTGCAATTACAGTGTTACAAGATGAATATAAAGCAAGAGATGCATGGAGCCAATCAGAGTATTTTAGCCAGAAGTGATATTCATAATCTTTAAAAGTGTCTCAACACTCTCCTCAAACTTGACAATCTCTGTTGCACTTTGAGCAATAAACTGCATCATTTGCTCTTTTTTATTAATAGCTTCATCAAGTTCAGGATCACTTCCTTGGGTATACGCACCAATACGAATAAGTGTCTCATTCTCTTTTAAAAGAGTATAGAGTCGTCGAAATTTTCTTACTGCTTTCATATGCTCATCAGAGATAATATCATTCATAACACGTGATGCAGAATTAAGAATATGCACAGGCGGATAAACGCCAAAGTCTGTCATTTCACGAGAGAGGACAATATGTCCATCTAAAATAGATCGGGACTGATCGGCGATTGGATCACTCATATCATCACCCTCAATAAGCACAGTAAAAAAAGCAGTAATACTTCCTTTACCTTCCTCTTTTCCTGCACGCTCCATTAACTGTGGTAAAAGTGTAAGAGAAGAGGGCGGATAGCCTTTTGAGGTTGGCGGTTCACCAAGAGCGAGACCAATTTCACGCTGTGCCATAGCAAAACGAGTCACAGAGTCCATAATAAAGAGTACATCCTGCTGTTTATCTTTAAAATATTCAGCAACACTCATAGCAGCAAAAGCACCATATTTTCGCATAAGAGGGGAGTCATCAGAAGTTGCAACAATAATAACCGTATTTGTCAGATCCCCACCAAGATTTTTCTCTATAAACTCAGGAACCTCACGACCACGCTCACCAATAAGTGCAACTACTTTAATAGGTGCATCTGCACCACGAACAATCATCCCCATCAATGTTGATTTACCAACACCACTTCCTGCAAAAATACCAAGCTTTTGCCCTTTTCCACAGGTTAAAAGTCCATCAATACTTTTTACTCCAACAGAAAAAACTTCATCAATCATACCCCTTTTCATAGCAGCAATAGGCGCTTTGATAATAGGAGTCATTTTAGAGGATTTTAGAGGACCTTTGCCATCAATAGGACGCATAAAGGGATCTACAACACGTCCTAAAAGAGACTCACCTACAGGGATATTTAGTCCTGTAGAATCTAAAAATACATGATCTCCAGAACGAAAACCTTCTACAAAAGAAAAAGGAGTTATATAAAAAAATGAACCATCAATCTCAGTTACCATGCCAACGGTCTCTAGATTATTATCACTTGAGACAACTTTAACCATATCACTTATACTGACTCTTAGACCTTTGGCAATAATAACTGTAGCATTTATCTTAACAACTTCTCCAAAGGCGACAGAGTAATTTCTATCTGCTAATTTTTCTTTGAGAGAAGATAATGGCATTTAATATTTACTTCCTGTCGGTGAATTTATCAGTGAAAAGAACTCTGCACGTGTCTTTTCATCTTTCTTAAAGAGCCCGCGAAGAGCAGAGGAGGTTGTTGTAGAGTTAATCTTCTCAACACCACGCATCTCCATACACATATGACGAGCCTGAATAACAACAGCCACACCTTTTGGTGTAATTGTATCCATTATAGCATCAGCAATCTGTTCAGTAAGCTGCTCTTGAATCTGCATACGACGTGCAAATACATTAACTACACGAGGAATCTTAGAAAGCCCGACAACTTTTCCATCTGGAATATATGCAACATGTACCCGCCCTATAATTGGGAGGAGATGATGCTCACAGGTAGAGTAAAACTCTATATCTTTGACAAGAACCATCTCATCATTACTTGTAGTAAAAAGAGCTTTTTTTAGAATTGCTTCGGGATCTTCTTTATAACCACCATAGATAAATTCAAAGGATTTTCTTACACGGGCAGGAGTATCTAATAATCCCTCACGTGAGGGATCCTCACCTACATGCTCCATCATAATTTTTACTGCATTTTCAAATGCTTCATTATTGTTTGACAATTTTTTGCCTTTTTTCTATTTTAATATGCGATTATACACTATGA